>Ga0302314_10000014_pt1 | contig 283586 bp, 277 predicted proteins | sample III_Palsa_N2_3_FD_200533 | JGI IMG/M metagenome (GOLD analysis project Ga0302314, IMG submission 200533) | Peat permafrost microbial communities from Stordalen Mire near Abisko, Sweden - III_Palsa_N2_3 | ecosystem: Environmental > Terrestrial > Soil > Palsa > Peat permafrost | place: Sweden... | reverse complement strand
CCGCGGCCCCAGGCCGGCGGCACGGCGCCCACGGCGCCGTCGACCGCAACGCAGACGCAGTCCGTGCGTCCCGTCGACAACCCGGCCGAGCGCGGCGGCGCCGGCGGCAGCGCGCCGCCCACGAGCGGCGGCGGCAAGCTCAATCTCGACGGCTCGAGCGGCCCTGGCGGCAACGGCTCGGTGCAGCCGCCGAACACCGGCGCGAGCGCGCCGCTCAACCTCGACCTGCATGGCGGCGGCATGGGCCCCAGCCTGGGCCGCACGCGCAGCGGCCTGGTGCCGATGTTGCCGGCGCCGGCGGAGAAGAAGACGCAGCTCGAGACCGACCTCGAGAAGGCCCAGCGCGCGAAATGCGCGGAGGCCTACGCGGGCGCGGGCCTGCTGGCCGTGATCCCGCTGGCCAAGGATGCCGTCACCGGGAAGGGCTGCAAGTGGTAAGTGGCGACTCGTCGCTCAATGCGCCGCGCCCGTTGCGCGCCACACTGCGTTGCCCACGTCGTCGGCCACCAGCAGCGCGCCCTTGTTGTCGATCGCCACGCCCACCGGGCGGCCCCAGGCTTCGCCCTTGTCGCTGACGAAGCCGGTCAGCACGTCGATCGGCATGCCCGACGGCTTGCCGCCCGCGAACGGCACGAACTGCACCTTGTAGCCGACCGGCGGCTTGCGGTTCCACGAGCCGTGCTCGCCGATGAACATGCCGTTGGCGAACGGCGCGGGCAACGCGGTCTGCGTCGCCGCGACCAGGCCCAGCGGCGCCACGTGCGCGCCGAGCGCGAAGTCCGGCGGGATCGCCTTGGCCACCATGTCGGGGCGCGGCGGCTTCACGCGGTCGTCGACGTGCTGGCCGAAGTAGCTCCACGGAAAGCCGTAGAACGCGCCGTCCCGGACCGACGTGAGGTAGTCCGGCACGAGGTCGTCGCCGAGCTCGTCGCGTTCGTTGACCACCGTGTACAGCACGCTGGTGCCGGGCGCCCAGGCCATGCCGTTCGGGTTGCGCAGGCCCGTTGCGAACGCGCGCTTGTCGCCGGTCGCGAGGTCGATCTCCCAGATCTGCGCGCGGCCTTGCTCGGCCGGGATGCCGTTCTCGCCGGCGTTGCTGTTGGAGCCCGTCGTCGCGTACAGCTTGCTGCCGTCGGCCGACGCGATGATGTTCTTCGTCCAGTGGTGGTTGATCGTGCCGGCCGGCAGGTCGGTCACCTTCACGCCGGGCGCGGCGATGCTGGTGTCGCCGGCCTTGTACGGGAACTTGAGGATCTCGTCGGTGTCGGCCACGTAGAGGTCGCTGCCGACCAGCGCCATGCCGAACGGCGAGTTCAGCGCGTCGATGAAGACGGTCCTGGTCTCGGCGACGCCGTTGCCGTCGGCGTCGCGCAGCAGCACGATGCGGTTGGCCGTCGGCGCGCCGGCACCGGCCTTCTTCTGCACCGACTTCATCACCGCGCCCCTGATGCCCTTGGCGTCGTCGGGCTTGGGCGGCGCGTTGGTCTCGGCCACCAGCACGTCGCCGTTGGGCAGCACGTAGAGCCAGCGCGGATGGTTGAGGCCGGTTGCGAACGCGTTGACCGCGATGCCCGCGGCCGCGCTGGGCCTCGCGCCGGCCGGCCAGCCCTTGGCGACGGCGATCTGCATCGTCGGCAGCAGGTGCTTGTCGACCGGCTTGATGACCGGGTGCGGGCCCACGGTCTCGGGCGGCGAGGCCACCGGACCGACGCTGGTCTCGCCCGGCATCGCGTGGACGGACAGCGCGGCCGCGACGGCGGCGACGGCGGTGAGGGCGGGCAGCAGGCGAGTCATCGTGGCTCCGGACGAGCGGGCTGCAGGGCAGCGGAGCTGTCCGGATGCAATCGACGCGCCCACCTCGAGCCTGTTGTCAGTTCGTCGCGAGCACGCGGCGCGCGGCCATCACTTCGCCGGCCGCCCGCAGCAGTTCGCAGGCGATCGCGGGGCAGGCGGCCATCAACTCCTTGCGACGCGCCGGCGAGAGTTCGAGGATCAGCGAGTCTTCGAGCGCCCGCACGTCCAGTTCGTTGAGCCCGGTCGAGAAGGCGGCGTCTTCGCCCTGGATCGCGCCGGGCAGCAGCAACGCCGGTTGTCGGCCGGCATCGCGTGCGACCGACGCGCACGCCTGCGAGAGACTGCCTTCGACCAGGAATCGCAGCGTGCGGTCGGCGCTGCCCGGCATCACGACGCGAAAGCCCGCCGGCAGGCGTGTCGTGACGCAGAAGCTTGCGAACAGGTGCCAGTCGGCGGTCGTGAAGGCCGGACGGAACGCGTCGCGGGACGACGATTTGCACGCCTCCGCCGCGAAGCGCATGGCCGTGCGAGCCGTGGCGGAACGAACCTTCTCGCGCCAGAGAGCGAGGTCGGCAGGCGAGGGCAAGCGCATCTCGGTCAAGGCCATGGGGTGGGGGAACGACGGCGAGATCCGGGCGCGGGGTTCGATGGACATCTGGAACACGGCAGTCTCCTCGGGTGAGCGGGTCGGTGCGGGCCGGCGGACCGGCTTGGGACGCATGTTCCCGCGGCTGCCGGCTCGAATCCATTACGGGAGATAACGCGCGGCGCGCCGCAAGCGGCTCGACGCGATCGAGCGCAGGCTTCGGCGGCACGGGTGTCCCGTGCGGGACGGACGCCATGCCGCGAGCAGTGATTGAATACGCCAGACCGATCCCGCCAGGAGACCCCGATGACCAGCGACTATTCACCGAAGACGCGCGACCTGCTGCAGCGCCTGACCGCGTTCTTCGACCAGCACATCTACCCCAACGAGGAACGCTACCTGCGCGAGGTCGACGCGAACCGCCGTGCCGGCAACGCGTGGATCCCGTCGAAGATCATCGACGAGCTGAAGCCGATCGCGCAGCGCGAGGGGCTGTGGAACCTGTTCCTGCCGCATCCGTACGAAGGGCAGGGCGGCATCTCCAACCTCGACTACGCGCCGCTGTGCGAGCAGATGGGCCGCGTGATGTGGTCGGGCGAGGTGTTCAACTGCTCGGCGCCCGACACCGGCAACATGGAGACGCTGGAGCGCTATGCCACCGACGCGCAGAAGCAGCGCTGGCTCAAGCCGCTGCTGGCTGGCGAGATCCGCTCCGCGTTCCTGATGACCGAGCCGGCGGTGGCCTCGTCCGACGCCACCAACATCCAGTGCACGATCCGCCGCGAAGGCGACGAATACGTGATCAACGGCCGCAAGTGGTTCAGCTCCGGCGCCGGCAATCCGCGCTGCGCGATCTTCATCGTGATGGGCAAGACCGACCCCGAGGCGCCGCGCCACGCGCAGCAGTCGATGGTGCTGGTGCCGCGCGATGCGCCCGGCGTGACGGTGGTGCGTCCGCTGACGGTGTTCGGCTACGACGACGCGCCGCACGGCCACATGGAAGTGACGCTGGAGAACGTGCGCGTGCCGGTCGCCAACATCCTGCTCGGCGAAGGCCGCGGCTTCGAGATCGCGCAGGGCCGGCTCGGCCCGGGCCGCATCCACCACTGCATGCGCTCGATCGGCGCGGCCGAGCGCGCGCTCGAATCGATGATCGACCGCCTGGCCGCGCGTGTCGCGTTCGGCAAGGCGTTGTCCGAGCAATCGATCTGGCACGAGCGCATCGCCGAGTCGCGTTGCATGATCGACCAGGCGCGCCTGCTCACGCTCAACGCCGCGCACAAGATGGACACGGTCGGCAACAAGGACGCGCGCTCCGAGATCGCGATGATCAAGGTGGTCGCGCCCAACATGTCGTGCAAGGTCGTCGACTGGGCGATCCAGGCGCACGGCGCCGCCGGCGTCAGCGCCGACTTCTGGCTCGCCGACGCCTATGCGCAGCAACGCACGGTGCGCATCGTCGACGGGCCCGACGAGGTGCACCGCAACGCGATCGCGAAGATTGAAATTGCGAAGCGCGCGGCGCTCGGGCCGCCGAAGACGGCAGCCTGAACATCAGCGGTGGTCGCCTTCGGGACGGCCGCCGCCACCGGCGTGGCCGCCCGGATTGCCGCGCATCTGCGGCGCCTCTCGTGCGTGCTCGACCTGCGGATCGCCGAAGCCGCCCGGACGCGGCGTGGCCGCGGTCTGCGGCATGCCGTGGTTGTTGCCCATGCGCTGCTCGGGCATCGAGATCGCGCGGGTCTCGTGGTCGGCCTGTTCGCGCGTCGGCGCGTTGTGCTGCGCCGCGTCGAAGCGACGTTCGCTGACGGTGGGCTGGTTGCGGTAGTGCGAGGCGCCGCCGTTGAAGCTCTCGGCATGCGTGGCGCGCTGCGGCACGTTGGCGCGATAGACGTCGTGCACGCGGCCTTGCGGGATGTTGTTGACGGCCGTGTTGTAGCTGAAGTGGCCGTTGGCCCAGCGTCCGCCGGCGTAGCCGCTGCCGACGTAGCCGTACCCGTAGTTGATGCCGCCGTAGTAGCCGACGTGCGAACCCCAGTAGCCGCGATGCCAGCCGTAGGCTCCGTTGATGAAGCCCCAGTAGCCCGGCGTCCACAGCAGGCCGATGCCCGGCGGCATCACCCAGGTGCCCGGCACCCAGACGTAGTCGTTGCTGGCGGCGTCCCAGGCCCAGTAGCCCGGCGTCCAGAGGTAGCCGTCGCCCGGGATGGGCGGCTGCGCGTAGTACGGAAGCGGCGGCGGAGCGATGCCGACGGAGATCGAGACCTGCGACCACGCGGCCAGCGGCGCCATCAATGCGAAGCCGAGGGCGAGGGTCGTGCGCTTGAATGCGGTGTTTGTCATCGGACTGCCTTTGTGCGTCGTCATCGCGATGTCGCGATGCTCGGCAGTCTCACGGCAATCGGTGAGCCCGCCTAGCGCACCGCCTCGATCGGGTTGCCGTACAGCGGCCTCGTGCCGAACTGCGTGCTGATCGCGTACGACACGGCGCAGGCCAGCATCACCGGCACCGTCAGCTGGAACTCGTTGGTCATCTCCAGCACCATCGTGATGGCCATCAGCGGCGCGTGCGTCGCGGCGGTGAGCACGGCGGCCATGCCGATCACGACCAGCGAGCGCGGGTCGCCGACCCACGCGGCGGGCAGCCACAGCACGGCGACCTGCGCCAGCACGCCGCCTGCCGCGGCGCCGACGAACAGCGACGGCGTGAACATGCCGCCGATCGCGCCGCTGCCCGAGCTCCACGACGTCGCGATGACCTTGGTGACGAGCACCAGCGCGAGCCATTGCCACGGATCGGTACCGGCGAGCGCGCGCGACACCACGCTGTAGCCGTTGCCCCAGACCTCCGGCGTGAACGCCGACAGTCCGCCGACGAGCAGTCCGCCGAGACCCAGCCGCAGCGCCGGCGACGCCACGCGCGCGAACAGCAGGCGACTGTGCTCCACCAGCTTCAGGAAGCCCCAGCCGAAGCCGCCGAAAGCCACGCTGCAGACCAGCGTCAGCACGATGCTGGACGGCACCATCGCCATCGGCGCGGTGGCGTACAAGGGCTTCGGGTCGACCATCACGTAGACCAGCGCGCTGGCCGTGCCCGATGCGATCAGCACCGGCGTCACCGTGTGCCGCGCGAAGAAGCCGAGCGCGAGTTCGAGCACGAAGACGACGCCGGCCACCGGCGCGTGGTACGCCGCCGCGATGCCCGCGGCGATGCCGCACACCATGATCGCCGAGCGCTGCTCGGGCCGGATCGGCACGATGCGCGCGAGCCAGGCCGAGCCCCACGCGGCGAGCTGCACCATCGGGCCCTCGCGGCCGATCGACGCCCCGCTGCCGATCGACAGCGCCGCCGACACGGTGCGCACGAGGTTCGCGCGGTCGTTGAGGTCGACCCGGCCTTGCCGGGCCGCATCGATATAGTCGAGGTAGCGGTCGCCCTGCCTGCCGCGCGCCACCCAGCGCGCGCCGAACTGCAGCACGAGCCCCGCGAGCAGTCCGCCGGCCGCGCACACCAGCGGACGTTGCCAGGCGGCAATCGCTCGCGCGGCGTCCACCAGCCCGCTGCTCTGGCGCGTGAACAGCCATTCGATCTGCGCCGTCAGCCAGCGGAACGCGAGCGTGGCGCCCGCGGCGATGGCGCCGGCGGCCGCAGCCCACAGCCACAGGCGCAGCGTGGCGGCGGTCGAGGCCAGGATGGCGACGCGCCGCCGGGGGGCCGGAGGCTCGGCGGGAACGGCGGCGGGGTCGTCGGCGGCGGACATGCCCCATTGTCGGGGCAGCCGCGCCTTCAGCCTGCCTTCAGTCCGCCGGCAGCACCTGCGCGTCGCCGGCGTCGCGCACCGCCGTGGCCAGCAGCACGGCCGCCGCCGCGCCGAAGGCCGACACGCCGAACGGGTTCTCGGCGATGGCGCCGGCCACCTGCTGCAACGCGTCGGGGCTGACCTGCTCGACGAAGCGGGCCAGCTCGAAGACCTGTTCGCGCGAAAAGTCGGCGAGCTCGTCGATCGCGCCGAGGGTGTTCACGCGATCCAGCAGCCCCGCGAACGCGCCCGACGCCACCGCGACCAGCGCGAGCGGCCCCAGCGGCTTGGCGAGCAGCACGACGATGCGCGAACGCTGGATGGCGCTGGCGCCTGCGTAAAGACGCGAGGCGAGGCGCGCGGCGCGCGAACGTTCCCCGGGTTGCCGCGTCTGGATGCCCAGCGCCGTTGCCCGGCGCGTGACCTCGGCCTCCAGGGCCGTGTCGATGTCGTTGTTCATCGGTTCTTGCTCCACCTTGTTTTCTGCAGGGATGGAGTGCCTCGCCGCGCGTGGGTTCCGCGGCGTTGCGTATGTCAATGTAAAAGACCGGGGACATGAAATCGCGATGTCACGCGGCGTTCACGGATCGGTCACACGTCGTCTAGATGATTGCCCCTGGCGCGCGGCCTTGCGTGCTTGGAGACTCCATGGACGACCTCGCGATCGACGTGCGCCAGCTGCACAAGACATTCGGCACCGCGCCTGCCTTGCGCGACGTGTCGCTGCAGGTGCGTCGCGGCGAGATGGTGGCCTTGCTGGGGGCGTCGGGCTCGGGCAAGTCGACGTTGTTGCGGCACCTCAACGGGCTGCATCGTGCCGATGCGGGTACCGAGTCCCGTATCGCGCTGCTCGGCCGCCCGGTGCAGCAGGGCGGCCGGATCGCGCGCGACATCCGCGCCACGCGTTCGCGCGTCGCCGTGGTGTTCCAGCAGTTCAACCTGGTCGAGCGGCTGCCGGTGATGGTCAACGTGCTGGCCGGCGCGCTGCACCGCCTGCCGCTGTGGCGCGGCCTGCTGCGCCGCTTTCCCGCCGCCGAGACGGCGCGGGCGCAGGAGGCGATGACGCGCGTGGGCATCGCGCGCCTGGCATGGCAGCGCGCGTCGACGCTGTCGGGCGGCCAGCAGCAGCGTGCCGCGATCTCGCGCGCGCTGGTGCAGGGCGCCGAGATCATCCTGGCCGACGAGCCGATCGCGTCGCTCGACCCCGAGGCGAGCCGCAAGGTGATGCAGTCGCTGGCCGACGTCAACCGCGACTTCGGCGTGACGGTGCTGGTCTCGCTGCACCAGGTCGACTTCGCCTTCGCGTTCTGCCCGCGCACGATCGCGCTGCACGAGGGCCGCGTCGTGTTCGACGGCCCCACGCGCGCGCTGACGCCCGCGCGCCTGCGCGAGCTGTACGGCGCGCAGATCGACGAGCTGCTGCCCACGCGTGCGACGACCGAGCCCGCGCCGGCACCCGCGGCCGAACCCGCCTTCGCCGGCGTCGCCCTGCGCGTCGCCTGATTCCACTTCCCTAGACAACTCGAGGAGCATTGCAATGATCCGTCGTCACGCCCTGGCCGTTCTCGCCGCCACCTCCGCGCTGTGGTTCAACGGCGCGCATGCGCAGGCCAAGGAGGTCAACTTCGGCTTCATCTCGACCGAGTCGGCGGCCAATCTCAAGGGCGCGTGGCAGCCGCTGCTGGAGGACATGCAGAAGTCCACCGGCCTGAAGATCAACGCCTTCTTCGCGACCGACTACGCCGGCGTCATCGAGGCGATGCGCTTCAACAAGGTGCAGGTCGCGTGGATGGGCAACAAGTCGGCGATGGAGGCGGTCGACCGCTCCAGCGGCGAGATCTTCGGCAAGATCGTCGCCAAGGACGGCAGCGAGGGCTACTACGGCCTGATCATCGTCAACAAGGACAGCCCGATCAGGACGCTGGACGACGTGGTGAAGAACCGCGCCAACCTGACGCTGGGCTTCGGCGACCCGAACTCCACCAGCGGCACCGCGGTGCCCTCGTTCTACGCGTTCGGCCCGGCGCATGTCGATCCGTTGAAGGATTTCAAGCGCACGGTGCGCGCGAGCCACGAGACCAACCTGCTGGCCGTCGTCAACAAGCAGGTCGACGTCGCCACCAACAACACCGAGAACGTCGAGCGCTTCCAGCAGACGCATCCGGAGCAGGCCAAGCAGGTGCGCGAGATCTGGCGCTCGCCGCTGATCGCCAGCGACCCGCTGGTGTGGCGCAAGGATCTCGATCCCGGCACCAAGAAGCTGATCCGCGACTTCCTGCTGTCGTACGGCAAGGACGCGCGCGAGAAGGCCATCCTCGCCAACATCGAGTACAGCGGCTTCCGCGCCTCTTCCGACGCGCAGCTGATCCCGATCCGCCAGATCGAGCTCGCGCGCGCCCGCGCCGGCGTCGAGGCCGACACCACGCTCAGCGATGCCGACAAGGCCAAGAAGCTGGCCGACATCGACGCGAAGCTGGCCGACCTGGGCCGCCAGATCGCCAGCGCGAAGTGATCGTTTGCTGAATGCCATCATGAGCCAGCCGTCCTTCGCCGTGCCCGCCGGCACCGTGCCGCCGCCGCCGCGCGCGTCGCTCCAGCGCATGCTGTTCTGGGGCCTGCTGGTCGCCGCGTTGGCGGCCAGTTGGAAGGGGGCCGACATGCGTCCCGTCGAGCTGGTCCGCTCGAGCGGCAACATCGCCCAGTTCGTGAACGGCTTCTTCCCGCCGCAGATCACCGACTGGGGCGACGATCTCAAGGAACTGCTGGTCACCTTCGAGATCGCGCTGTGGGGCACCGCGCTGGCGGTGCTCTGCTCGATGCCGCTGGCGTTGCTGGCGTCGTCCAACCTGACGCCGTGGTGGATCCACCAGCCGGTGCGCCGCGTGCTGGATTCGTTCCGCGCGATCAACGAGATGGTGTTCGCGCTGCTGTTCGTCTCGGCCGTCGGCCTGGGCCCGTTCGCCGGCGTGCTGGCGCTGTGGGTGCACACCACCGGCGTGCTCGCGAAGCTGTTCTCGGAGGCCGTCGAGGCCATCGATCCGCGCCCCGTCGAAGGCATCCGCGCGACCGGCGCGCATCCGCTCAACGTGATCCTGTACGGCGTGATCCCGCAGGTCGTGCCGCTGTGGGTGTCCTATACCCTGTACCGTTTCGAGTCGAACGTGCGTTCGGCCGCGGTGGTCGGCATGGTGGGCGCCGGCGGCATCGGCGCGGTGCTGTGGGACGTCATCCGCGGCTTCGAATACGGCAAGACCGCCTTCGTGCTGATCCTGCTGGTGGTCTCGGTGATGCTGATCGACACCGCCTCGGCGCAGATCCGCAAGCGCCTCATCTGAACGCCTCTCGCACCCCAATGCCCTCGGACATCCTCGAACGCATCGAACACTGGTTCGCGCTGCACGGCGCGACCTCCTACGAAGGCCACCGGCGCGAATCGGTCAGCGCGCTGAACCATGCGCTGCAATGCGCGCAGCTCGCCGAGGACGCCCGCGCCGAGGCGCCGCTGGTCGTCGCGGCGCTGTTGCACGACGTCGGCCACTTCGTCGCGATCGACGACGTCGGCGAGATGGACGACATCGACGACGTGCACGAGCTGCGCGGCGTCGCCGTGCTGGTGCACGACTTCCCCGCCGCCGTCATCGAGCCGATCCGCCTGCACGTGGCGGCCAAGCGCTACCTGACGGCCACCGAGCCGCAGTACCTGCGCGGCCTGTCGCCGGCCTCCGTGCACTCGCTCGCGCAACAGGGCGGCCCGTTCCGCGGCGCCGAGATCGCCCGCTTCGAGGCGCTGCCGTTCGCGCAGGACGCGGTGCGGCTGCGGCGCTGGGACGACCTCGCAAAGCGACCGGACCAGGAGACGCCCAGCCTGGCGTACTACATGACGCTGGTCGACGAGGTGCGGTTGCCGGCGCGGCCGTTGGCGCGGCATTGACCGAGCCTTCCCTGGCTACCTGGCCGCGGCGCCGCCCGCGTAGCCGCTGTCCGCGAGAATCCGGCGCGGATCGCGCAGCAGCAGCAGCGTCCTGATCGCCGGCGCCTTGTCGGCCGCCCGCGCGTAGTAGGCCTCGCAGATGCGCCGGCCCAGCCAATAACCCATGTCCGCCGGCTCGCCTGCGGGCGGATGGCCCACGTTGAAGAGCCAGTCGTCGTCGCCCTTGTCGGCCGCGACGTCGGCCTGGAACCTGCGCCACAGCTCGGCCTCGTGCGCGATGCCGTAGGCGCGCCGCCTGGCGTCGACGGAGGTCTCGGCACCGAGCGCCTGCCCCATCACGAAGTCCGCGAAGCCTTCGGACAGCACGTGCTGCAGCAGGTCGTGATCCTTCATCTCGAGGCCGTTGCGGTTCTGGAATACATGCGTCATCTCGTGGGCGACGAACTCGCGGATGATCTGTTGTGCCTGGGCCGGCGTGCGGGCGTCCTTGCAGATCACCTCCAGGCCGATGCCCAGGCCTTCAGCGCTGGCCGTGCCCCCCGAGTTGCCGGCGCCGAACAGGAAATAGGTGGGCGCCGAGTCCGCGCTTCCGAGCAGCGTCGCGACGTTCGCGATCGTCGCCGAGACCTCGTCGTGCATGCGCTGCGCCTCGGGCAGGCACAGGTCGATCGCGTGCTGGTAGTCCGGGCGCAGCGCCGCGACGGCGTGGGCGAGGTTGGCCGCGTCCTTGATCCGGTACTCGGTGAAGATCGCGATCCCCGGCGTGCCGGGCGCCAGGTAGTCGGACTGCAGCAGCTCGGCGCTCGGCGCGCCCGCGGCGGCGCGGAACACCGACGCGAAGCGCTGCGCGTCGTCCAGCACGGCGCCGCTCCTGGCGTCGGCGGCATGCACGGCGGCCGAGGCGAGCAGGGCGGACGCGATGAAGGCTCGGCGAATGCAGGCAGGGGTATGTTTCGACATGGACGTTTCCTCGTGGTGAGTGACGAGGCCATGCTATCAACGCGTGCCCGGGACGCACTCGGCTTGCGACGAGCCGCGCCATGCGTGGGACAGGCGTGCGCGCTCGGGCCGAATCAGGGACGTCGACAGGATAGCCACTCCCGGCCACGAGACAATTCGGCGACGCCCGTCGTTCCTGCGGCGGGAAGGGTTCTGGAGATCCGCCACGATGGCCCTTTTCGCGTGATCCGGGGACTCGCGGACGCCGGATTTCGTCGCAGAATGGATGCGTCGACTCTTCCACCGTCCTGATCGTCCGCGTCCGCGACGCGCACGATCGCGCCCATGGCCTTCAGCAACCGCAAACCCCTCGCCGTCCTCGTCGTCGACGACGACAACGCCGCGCGCGTGCAGATCGCGGCGATCCTCGACGCGCACGGCCACCGCGTGATCGAGGCGCACAACGCCGAGTGGGCGCTGCAGCTGTTCGACAAGCACCAGCCCGACGTCGCGCTGCTGGACGTCAACATGCCCGTGCACGACGGCTTCTGGCTCGCGCGCCGGCTGCGCGAGCGCGAGTCGGGCAAGTGGACGCCGATCATCTTCGTGTCGGCACGCGCGACGGACGGCGACCTGGAGAACGGCATCGAGGCCGGCGGCGACGACTACCTGTTCAAGCCGATCTCCGGCGTCGTGCTCAACGCCAAGCTGCGCGCGATGCAGCGCCTGCTCACGATGCAGATGCGGCTGCTCGACCTGTCGGCGCAGCTCGCCGTCAGCAACGACCAGCTGCAGCACCTCAGCGAACACGACGAGCTCACCGGCCTGCTGAACCGGCGCGGCTTCGATCGCCGCCTGGCCGCCGCGATCGCCATCGCGCGCACGGAGCAGTCGGCGCTCACGCTCATGCTGTGCGACCTCGATCACTTCAAGGCCTACAACGACGCGCTCGGGCATCCGGTGGGCGACGTCTGCCTGAAGTCGGTGGCCGAACTGGTGCGCACGATGTGCCATCGGCCGGGCGCGCACGCGGCGCGCTACGGCGGCGAGGAGTTCGCGCTGATCCTGCCGTCGACGCCGAAGTCCGGCGCGATGACGCTGGCGCGCGCGGTGCGCCGCGTGTTCGAGACGACGGCCCTGCCGCACCCGGCGTCGCCGACGGCGCCGCACGTCACGCTGTCCGGCGGCATCACCACCTGCGTGCCCGACGACTCGACCTCGGCCGACGGCATGCTCACGCGCGCCGACCAGGCGCTCTACGTCGCCAAGGAGAAGGGCCGCAACCGCTTCTTCAGCTTCGAGATGCAGCTCGATTCGGTGGAGCAGCGGGCGCGCGAGATCGAGTGAGGCCGCACGGCCTCAGCGGGACAGCAGCGAGATGATTTCCGCGATGGCGGCCGTGACGAAGACCACCCATGACGTGACATACAGGCCGCCGGCCAGCTTCTCCCTGAACGCGACGCGCGCCAGCACGATGGCCGGCGCGATCCCGACGAGCAGGACGGTCGCGGCGCCGTAGTGGCCGTGCATCAGCAGGAAAGCCAACCACAGCGGGCTCGCGAGCGCGATGGCGCCCGCCAGCAGCAGTTCCGGCACCAGCAGCGCGGATTCCTGCCAGATCCAGTGGGCGTCGTCGGGCGCCGCGGGCGACACCAGCGCCGTCATCGGAGTGCCCTCGCCGAGGCGCCGCGCGCCGATCACCGCCGGGAACATGCAGGCGACGCAGACGTCGGCACCGGCCGCGTTCGAAGCGCGGCAGCGCTGGCAGATCCATGAACAGGTCGGAGCCATCATGAGCCGTGTCATGCAGCACCTGCCCGATCGCCCGGGAAGCGGCGGACGTCGTCGGCTAGCGGCCGGCAGGGAGGCCGATAGCCATCGCCGGCCCGGCCATTCGAGGGCTCGCCGGCGATGACTCGCACGAGCAAGCCGCGTGCCCGGTCGTCAGGCCACGCGGCGCCCCAGCGACCACACTTCGCGCACCACCGGATGCCCGTCGACCTCGCGCACGCGCACCAGGTCGGCGCGCAGGCCGTTGGCGATCTCGCCGCGGTCGTCGAAGCCGCAGGCGCGCGCCGGCGCGTGGCTGACGACGCGGATGGCTTCGCTCAGCGAGAAGCCGGCGTCGCGCCGGAGGATCCACGCGGCCAACAGCAGGCTGGCCGGCACGTAGTCGGACGACAGCGCGTCCAGCACGCCTTCGCGCGCGAGTTCCAGCGCCGAGACGTTGCCCGAGTGCGAGCCGCCGCGCACGATGTTGGGTGCGCCGGCGATCGTCGCCAGCCCGCACGCGCGCGCGCGACGCGCCGCCGCGAGGCTGGTCGGGAACTCGCTCATCACCGCGCCGAGCGCGAGCGCCTGGTCGACGTGTTCGACGGTGGTGTCGTCATGCGTCGCCAGCGCCACGCCGTGCGTGCGCGCGAAGTCCGCGAACCACTGGCGATGCGGCTGCGCGTACTTCGCCTGGCGATCCGGCGCGATGCGCACCTCGGCATCGAACTTGTCGTTGCTCCAGCCCTTCTTGCCGGTGTAGTAGACGCGGGCGTGTGCGATCTCCGACCACTGGCGCTGGCCGGGCGTGTGATCCATCAGCGAGATCAGGCGCAGCCGGCGGTGCTCGCGGAACGGCTGGAACAGCTCGAGCGTGTTGGGCGCAGGCAGCTCGGCGCGTACATGGATGTGGTGGTCGGCGCGCAGCGCGCCGGCGTCGTCGAGGCGGTCGAGCACGCGCAGCAGCTCGCTCTGGTCGCGCGAGCGGAAGCCCTCGTCGTACGGATCGCCGACGCCGATCGCGTCGAGCACGGTGGTGATGCCGGCCGACGCGATCTCGCCGTCGTGCGCCTGCACCGCGGCCTGCATCGGGAACGTCACCTTGGGCCGCGGCATCACGTGGCGCTCGAGGTTGTCGGTGTGCATCTCGACGAGGCCGGGCAGCAGGAAGTCGCCCTCGAGATCCTGCGCGCCGGGCACGGCCGTGCCGCCGCTGCCGACCGCGGCGATGCGGCCGTCGCGCACCAGCACGTGGCCGACGACGATCTCGTTGGCGAGGACGAGGCGGGCGTTGGCGAGGACGATGTCGTTCATGGAGTTCCCGTTGTTCAACCGAGTTCGACGCAGCGGTCCGCGACCGCGTCGCGCACCTCTTCGTCATGGAAGATGCCCACGATGGCCGCGCCCTGCGCCTTGGCCTCGTGGATCAGCTCGACGACCACGCGGCGGTTGGCGGCGTCGAGCGACGCGGTCGGCTCGTCCAGCAGCAGCAGGCGCGCCGGCTGCACGAAGCCACGCGCGATGTTGACACGTTGCTGCTCGCCGCCCGAGAACGTCGCCGGCGGCAGGTCCCACAAGGCCGGCGGCAGGTTCAGTCGGCCGAACAGCGCGCGCGCGGCGTCGCGGGCGGCGTCCATGCGCTGCTCGTGGCCGGGGTCGTCGAGGTCGTCCGATGCAGGCGCCGGCTCGGCGTCGACCAGTCGCTGCGCGACGACGTCCAGCGCCGGCACGCGCGGCACCGCGCGCAGGAACTGGCTCACGTAGGCGATGTCTCGGCGGCGCAGCTCGATCATGCGCTGCGGGCTGGCGGTGGCGATGTCGACCGGCCCGGCCGAGGACTCGAAGCGCAGCGCGCCGGCATCGGCGCCGTAGCTGCCGAACAGGCACTTCATCAGCGTCGACTTGCCGCGGCCCGAGGCCCCGACCAGTGCGACGCATTCGCCGGCGGCCACAATCAGCGAGGTGTCTGTCAGCACCTGCAGCCGGGCGCCGCCGCGCAGGTGCAGCGTGAAGTGCTTGGCGAGGCCGCGCACGGCCAGGCGCGGAGAGACGTTGTCGTTCATGGCATCACCACCGAGGAGACCAGCAGTTGCGTGTAGGGATGCTGCGGGTCGTCGAGCACGCGGTCGGTGAGCCCCTGCTCCACGACGCGGCCGTGGCGCATCACCAGCGTGCGCTGCGCGAGCAGGCGCGCGACGCCCAGGTCGTGCGTGACGATCAGCGCGCACAGGTGCATGCGCGTCGTCAGCATGCGGATCAGGTCGAGCAGCCTGGCCTGCACCGAGACGTCGAGCCCGGAGGTCGGCTCGTCCAGCAGCACCAGACGCGGCCGCGTGACGAGGTTGCGCGCGATCTGCAGGCGCTGGCGCATGCCGCCCGAGAAGGCGCGCGGCGAGTCGTCGATGCGGCCGGTGTCCAGCTCGACGCGTTCCATCCAGCGTTCGGCGCTCGCGCGCAGCCGGCCGTAGTGGCGCTCGCCCTGGCCCATCAGCCGCTCGCCGATGTTGGCGCCGGCGCTGACGTCCAGCCGCAGGCCGTCGCTGGCGTTCTGCTCGACGAAGCCCCACTCGGTGCGCGCGAGCACGCGTTGCTGGCGCTCGGTGAGCGCGTGGACGTCGAGCCAGCGCTCGTTGGCGTCGCGGTAGTGCACGGCGCCGCGGGTCGGGGCGATGCGGCCGGCGATGCAGTTCAGCAGCGTCGACTTGCCCGAGCCCGACTCGCCGACGATCGCGACGACCTCGCCGGCGAACAGGTCGAGGTCGGCGTCCTGTACCGCGTAGCGCTCGTCGCGCGCGGACAGGAAGCGGTGCGACAGGCCGCGCACGCGCAGCAGCGGCTCGATGGCCTCAGTCATGGGGGTGTCCTTGATCGACTCTGTCGGCGCACCAGTCGGTGTCGGAGCAGGTCCAGTGCACGTGGCCGTCCGCGTCGGCGATCTCGTCGAGGAAGCTCGCCGTGTCGCCGCAGCGCTCGCAGGCGTGGCCGTGCGGCTCGACGCGGAACGGGTGGTCCTCGAAGTCCAGGCTGCGCACGTCGGTGTACGGCGGGATCGCGTAGAGCCGCTTCTCGCGGCCGGCGCCGAACAGCTGCAGCGCCGGCATGCGGTGCATCTTCGGGTTGTCGAACGCGGGGATGGGCGACGGCGACATCACGTAGCGGCCGTCCACCTTGACCGGGTACTCGTAGCTCTCGTCGATGCGGCCCCACTGCGCGAGATCCTCGTACAGCTTGACGTTCATCAGGCCGTACTCGCCGGCCGCGTGCAGCTTGGTCGTCTCGGCGCGGCGCGGCTCCAGCTTGTACAGCGGCTCGGGCTGCGGCACCTGGTAGACGAGGATCTGCCCCGCGACCAGCGGCGTCTCGGGGATGCGGTGGCGCGTCTGGATCAGCGTGGCCTCGCGCGTGCGCGTGGTCGTGCGCACGCCCGTCGTGCGCGTGAAGAACTGGCGGATGTTGACGGCGTTGGTGGTGTCGTCGCTGCCCTGGTCGATCACCTTGAGCACGTCGTCGCGGCCGATCACCGCGGCCGTCACCTGGATGCCGCCGGTGCCCCAGCCGTAGGCCAGCGGCATCTCGCGCGAGCCGAACGGCACCTGGTGGCCGGGGATCGCGACGGCCTTCAGCAAGGCGCGGCGGATCATCTTCTTGGTTCGTTCGTCGAGGTACGCGAAGTTGTACCCCTCGGCGATATCGCTCATTCGGCGTCTCCTTCGCGTGCCTCGACGGCCCGCGCGTGCACGTCCTCGCGCAGCTTGCGGATCAGCTGCAGCTCCGACTCGAACGTCACGTAGTGCGGCAGCTTCAGGTGCTGCACGAAGCCCGAGGCCTCGACGCTGTCGCCCTGCGGCAGCGCGAACTCCTGCTGCTGCGCGGGGCTGGTCGCGTCCTCGCCGAACTCGGCGGCGCGCAGCGTGCGGTCGACCAGCGACATCGCGATCGCCTTGCGTTCGCCGCGCCCGAACACGAGGCCGTGGCCGCGCGTGAAGACGGGCGCGACCTCGGCGCTGCCGACGAACTGGTTGATCATCTGGCACTCGGTCAGCTCGATCTCGCCGATCTCGATCGGGAAGTCGAGCTCGTCCGGCACCAGCTCGATCGCCACCTTGCCCGAGCGCAAGTCGCCGGCGAACGGATGGGTGTGCGCGTAGCCGCGCTGCGTCGAGTAGCCCATGCCCAGCACCCAGCCCTCGTCGGCGCGCGCCAGCATCTGCAGCCAGCCGCTGCGCGGCAGCGGATAGGCCGGCGGATCGCGCGTGATGTCCGGCGGCTCGGGGTCGCCTTCCGACGGCAGGCACGGCTCGACGAGGCCTTCGCGCGCGAGCTGCGCCAGCGCGTTGGGGACGTCTTCGGGCGACGCGCTCGCGTCCGCCGCCGGCGCAGCGGCCGCCAACGTGCCGAACTCCAGCAGCCGCTGCGTGTAGTCGAACGTCGGGCCGAGGAGCTGGCCGCCGGGCAGGTCCTTGAAGATCGCCGAGACGCGGCGAGCGACGCGCATGCGGTCGGTGTCGATCGGCTCGCTGTACGCGAAGCGCGGCAGCGTCGTGCGATAGGCGCGCAGCAGGAACGCCGCCTCGATCGCGTCGCCGCAGGCCTGGCGCAGCGCCAACGCGGCGAGATGCGGGTCGTACAGCGAGGCCTCGGCCATCACGCGGCCCACCAGCAGGCCCAGCTGCTGCTCGATCTGCGCGGCCTCCAGCGCCGGTACGCCCGTGTCGCCGCGGCGCGCGGCCGCGAGCAGCTGGCGCGAGGCCTCGATGGCGCGTTCGCCGCCCTTGACTGCGATGTACATGTCAGCCTTCGCTTTCGATGCGCGTGCTGCGGGGGATCGCGGCGAGCTGCGTGCCGCACACGAGGACGAGGTCGACGCCGCGCGGCAATTCCGCCTGCAGCGCGATGCGCCATTGCCAGAAGGCGGCGGGAAGTCCGGCGACCGCGAGATTGCGCGAGCTGTCGATGCCCGCGCCGCGCAGCGTCAGCGCGATGCCGCCGGCCAGCGGCTGGTCGGACAACGCATCGACCTCGACGATCAGCGTGGCGCCCGCTTGCGGCGCCTCGTCGCTGCCGAGCGCCAGCGCGTTCCACAGCGCGGCGTCGACATCGCGCGCCAGCGCCGCGGTCATGCCCGCCGCGGCCGGCACGTCGCGCGCGCCGGTGTGGAAGCGCAGCCAGGCGCGCGCGTCGTCGTTGCCGAGCGCGCCGGCCAGGTGCGCGGGCGTGTCGGCGTCGAGCAGCGTCAGCAGCGTCGCGGCCATCGCGATGCCCAGCGGCGGACGCATCTCGGCGTCGTCCGGCGCGAGTCCGTCGGTCGCGGCGTCGTGCAGCACGTGCAGGCGGCCCGGCTCGGACATCGCCCCCAGCAGCACGCGAAAGGCCTGCTGCGCGCCGCGCACCGGATCGGCGAAGCCGGCGCCCATGTGGGCCAGCGCGGCGCTCATGGCGAGATCTCCGAGGCCAGCGTGTCGAACGACACGCGCGAGCTGGCGGTCAACGCCGCCGCGGCGGCGCGTCGCTGGGCAGTCTCGGCGGCCAGCGGCGCGATCACGTCGCGCATCAGCGTGGCGTGGTGCTCGGGCTGCTGCAGCAGCGCGTCGAGGCGCGCGACCCATTCGGCGCGCGCCTCGTCGCGGCCCAGCACGTAGCCGACGCCCGCGGCCAGGCGGCCGTCGCCGGCACGGTGGCGCACGACGCAGCGCGTCACCGTCGCGTCGCCGACGTTGAAGCGGTCGCCCTGGTTGCCGATGCGGGCGCGTACCATCGTCAGGCCGACCTCGGGGGCGCGCAGGCGCGCGAACCCGTCGTCGGGCAGGGCGGCGGCGTGACGCTCGAGCAGCTCGCGCGGCGCGTGGGCCAGCACGGCCAGCCAGTGCTGGCGCGCGGCTCGCTCGGCGATGTTCTGATCGATCATTGTCATGGCGAAGTCATCTAGACGACCTAAGATGGAGGCCAGTATAGACAGCGCCCGATGACAGTTTCTTGACCAGCCGGTGACGATCATGCTCAAAGACGACAACTCGCGGCCGGCTTCGGCCACCGACCCGATCGAGGCGGGCGGCGCGCGCTGGCAGGCGATCGCCGCGCAGCTGCGCGCGGACATCCTCGCCGGCCGCGTCGCGCCCGGCGAGCGCCTGCCCAACGAGAAGGTGCTGGCCGAGCGCTTCGAGGTCAACCGCCACACGCTGCGCCAGGCCGTGCAGGCGCTGGTGCGCGAGGGCCACCTCAACGTGCGCCAGGGCTCGGGCACCTTCGTGCGCGAGCTGGTGCTCGACTACGCGCTGCAGCGGCGCACGCGCTTGACCGAGAACCTGGCGCGCATGGGCGAGACGGCCGGGCGCGAGTTGCTGTCGCACGGCGTGGCGGCGGCCGGCGAGTGGGCGACGCCGCTGCGCGTGGCGGCGCGCAGCAAGGTGGTCGTGATCGAGACGCGCGCCGCGGTGCGCGGGCGGCCGGTCAGCCTGTCGACCGGCGCGTTCCCGAGCCCGCGCTTCGCCGGCATCGCGGCGCTGGTCGAACGCCACGGCAGCATCACGCAGTCGCTGGCCGAGCTGGGCGTCGTCGACTACACGCGCGCCCGCAGCGTGGTCTCGACGCGCCTGCCCACGCAGTCCGAGGCGGACGCGCTGGCGCGACCGCTGACGCAGCCGGTGCTGGTCGTGCAGTACGTCAACGTCGACCGCGACGGCGTGCCGGTGGAGGCCGCGACGACGCTGTTCGCGGCCGATGCGGTGCAACTGGTGGTCGAGCCCGACGCGACATGACGGCGAGGGTCGCGCTGTATTTCGCGCCGGCGCCGACGCATCCGCTGTGGATCGCCGGCTGCGATTGGCTCGGGCGCGATCCGGGCTCGGGCGCGATCGGCAGGGTCGGCCCTCATCGCGACGACCCGCGCCGCTACGGCTTCCACGCGACCCTGAAGCCGCCGTTCGCGTTGCGCGACGGCACGACGCGCACGCAGCTGACCGACGCGTTGTCGCGCTTCGTCGACGAGCGCGCCGCGTTCGCGATGCCGCGACTGGCCGTCGCGCGGCTCGGCGATTTCATCGCGCTGCGTCCGGTCGGCCGCGACGCGACGTCCCCTGGCCAGCCGTTGCGCGAGCTCGCCGACGACTGCGTGCGCCTGTTCGACGAGTTCCGCCGCCCGCCGTCGCCGACCGAGACCGCGCGGCGCCTCGCGGCCGGACTGGACGAGCAGCAGCGCGGGAACGTCGATCGCTGGGGCTATCCGCACGTGTTCGGGCACTGGCGCTTCCACATGACCCTGACCGACAGCCTTGCCGACGATCGCCTGCGCGCCGAGCTGCTCGCCGATGCGACGCGCCGCTTCGCCGACGCGCTGGCCGCACCGCTGCGCTGCGACGGCGTGGCGCTGTTCGTCGAGGACGAGCCGGGGGCCGACTTCCGGCTGCTGCGCCGCTTCGACTTCGCGCGATGAACGACGACGAGCTGCCGCCCATCGCCGGCGCGCGGCGCCTGATCGTCGTGGTCGGCCCGTCGGGCGCGGGCAAGGACAGCATGCTGCGCGGCTGGCGCGCGGCGTCCGCGGCACCGCATTTCGCGCAGCGCGTCATCACGCGCGCGTCCGATGCGAACGAGTCGCACGAGGCGGTCAGCTTGGGCGACTTCGCCGGCTTGCGTTCGCAAGGCCTGCTCGCGACGTGGTGGCAGGCGCACGGCCTCGACTACGGCGTGCGCCGGTCGCAGCTGGAGCCGCTCGCCGCTGGCCGCTGGGTCGTCATGAACGGATCGCGCGCACACCTGCCCGCGTTGCGCGCACAGGCGCCGGGCCTGCGCGTGGTGGAGATCAGCGCGCCGTCGCACGTGCTGGCGCAACGCCTGGCCGCGCGGGCGCGCGAGGACGCGGCCGGGCGCGACAGCCGGCTGGGCCGCCTGGTCGAGACGCCCGTCGAAGCTGAACTCGTCCTGATCAACGACGGCGAACTGCAACGCGGCGTGGACACGCTCGTGCAATGGTGGCAGTCTCTGCCCGGCGTGTAAGAACCCGCTCATCGCCGATGCTCCACCCATGAACGGTCAGGCTCGATAGTTGCCCTTTGGCGCGCTTGACATCCGCACGAGGACTCCGCGTTGCAAACCCCCGCCTGGCCGCAAGGCGTGCTCGACCCGCACGGGCCGATCGCCGCCGCCGAACGCACGATCCTGCTGAACGCCACGGTGATCATGCTGGCCGTGATCGTGCCGGTGATCGTGCTGACGCTGGCGTTCGCGTGGTGGTTCCGCGCCGGCAACAAGTGGGCGCGGCGCGATCCCGAGTGGGCTTATTCCGGCGCGGTCGAAGTCACCGTGTGGTCCATCCCGACGCTGGTCGTGCTGTTCCTCGGCGGCATCGCGTGGATCGGCTCGCACGACCTCGACCCCGCGCGGCCGGTGGCCTCGCGCGCCGCGCCGCTGGACGTGCAGGTCGTCTCGATGGACTGGAAGTGGCTGTTCATCTACCCCAGCCTCGGCGTCGCGAGCGTCAACCGGCTGGTGGTGCCCGCGGGCACGCCGCTGCGGCTGCAGCTGACCTCGGCCAGCGTGATGAACAGCTTCTTCGTGCCGCAACTCGGTTCGCAGATCTACACGATGGCCGGCATGACGACCACGCTGCACCTGCAGGCCGACCGCCCCGGCAGCTACGCCGGCCTGTCGGCGCAGTTCAGCGGCGACGGCTTCTCGGACATGCGCTTCGACGCCGTCGCCATGCCGCCCGAGCAGTTCGCGCAATGGCTGGCGAGCGCGCGCGCGAGCACCGCCTCGCTCGACGCCGCCGGCTACGCCGCGCTCGCGAGGCCCGGCGTCGCGGCCTCGGCGGTCGCGTTCGGCCAGGTCGCGCCCAACCTCTTCCAAACGATTCTTTCCGCGTCGACGAAGCCCGCCGCCGCGGCCAGCGCGCCGATGATGGCGATGGAGTGACATGTTCGGCAAGCTGACCTGGGACGCGCTCCCGCTGCACGACCCGATCCCGCTGTTCACGGGCATCGCCATGGTGCTGGCGATCCTCGGCGTGCTCGCGCTGGTGACCGCCAAGGGCTGGTGGCCGACGCTGTGGCGCGACTGGATCACCAGCGTGGACCACAAGCGCATCGGCGTGATGTACGTGCTGCTGGCGCTCGTGATGCTGCTGCGCGGCTTCGCCGACGCGCTGATGATGCGCTCGCAGCTGGCGCTGGCCGCCGGACACGCCCAGGGGTATCTGCCGCCGGAACACTACGACCAGATCTTCTCGGCCCACGGCACGATCATGATCTTCTTCGTGGCGATGACCTTCATGGTCGGCCTGATGAACTTCGCGGTGCCGCTGCAGATCGGCGCGCGCGACGTCGCGTTCCCGGTGCTCAACTCGGTCAGCTTCTGGCTCACCGCGGCGGGCGTGCTGCTGGTCAACGTGTCGCTGGTGGTCGGCGAGTTCGCGCGCACCGGCTGGCTCGCGTATCCGCCGCTGTCCGAGCTCGCGTACTCGCCCGGCGTCGGCGTCGACTACTACCTGTGGGCGCTGCAGATCTCGGGCGTCGGAACGCTCTTGTCGGGCATCAACCTGACGACGACGATCCTGAAGATGCGCACGCCCGGCATGGGCTACGGCCGCATGCCCATCTTCACGTGGACGGCGCTGGCGTCCAACCTGCTGATCATCGCGGCCTTCCCGATCCTCACCGCGACGCTGGGCATGCTGCTGCTCGATCGCTACCTCGGCTTCCACTTCTTCACGAACGAGCTGGGCGGCAACGCGATGATGTACATCAACCTCATCTGGGCCTGGGGCCACCCGGAGGTCTACATCCTGGTCCTGCCGGCGTTCGGCGTGTTCTCGGAGGTGATCGCGACGTTCTCGGGCAAGCCGCTGTTCGGCTACCGCTCGATGGCCATCGCGACGATGGGGATCTGCGTGCTGTCGTTCATGGTGTGGCTGCACCACTTCTTCACGATGGGTGCCGGCGCCGACGTCAACGGCTTCTTCGGCATCGCGACGATGATCATCGCGGTGCCCACCGGCGTGAAGATCTTCAACTGGGTGTTCACGCTGTACGGCGGCACGCTGCGCTTCGAGACGCCGCTGCTGTGGGCCATCGGCTTCATCATGACCTTCGTGATCGGCGGTGCCACGGGCGTGCTGCTGGCGATCCCGCCGGCCGACTTCGAGCTGCACAACAGCCTGTTCCTCGTCGCCCACTTCCACAACGTCGTGATCGGCGGCGTCGTCTTCGGCGCCTTCGCCGGCTACACGTACTGGTTCCCGAAGGCGTTCGGCTTCCGGCTGCACGACGGCCTGGGCAAGGCCGTCTTCTGGTGCTGGTTCGTCGGCTTCTGGCTGGCCTTCCTGCCGCTGTACGCGCTGGGCCTGATGGGCGCGACGCGGCGCATGCAGCACTATCCCGACACGTCCTGGCAGCCGCTGATGATCGTCGCCTTCGTCGGCGCGCTGGTGATCCTCGCGGGCATCGTGCTGACCATCGTGCAACTGGTCGTGAGCGTGCGTGCGCGCGAGCGCCTGCGTGACGCGAGCGGCGACCCGTGGGACGGCCGCACGCTGGAGTGGGCGACGCGCTCGCCGCCGCCGGCCTGGAACTTCGCCGAGCTGCCGCAGGTCGACGGCCTCGATGCGTTCTGGGAGGCCAAGCGCCGCAACGGCGGCGCGCTGGCGGCCGCGCCGGGCGAGGGCGGCCAGCCGCTCGAGATGCCCCGGCCCAGCGCGCTCGGCTTCGTGGTCGCGTTCTTCGCGTTCGTCGGCGGCTTCGCGCTGGTGTGGCACATCTGGTGGCTGGCGTTGGCCGGCCTGGGCGGCGTCATCGCCGCGGGGTTGACGCGCGCGTGGCAGACGGAGCACGAGTTCGAGGTGACGCTGGCCGAGATCGAGGGGGCGCGCGCGTGATCGGCGCCCGGCCGCCCGAAGGCGATCGCACCGAAGTGCGCAGCACGGAGGCATTCCGATGATTTCGGCCACCACGACCGCCGCCGAAGTCGAGATCCCGATCTCCGAGCGCGGCCCGTCGCCGCGCAGGGTGATCGTCGGCTACGGCTTCTGGCTGTTCCTGCTCAGCGACATCATCATCTTCTCGGCGCTGTTCGCGGCCTACGCGGTGCTGTCCGGCCGCACGGCCGACGGCCCGAGCGGCGTGCAGCTGTTCCATCGCGACAACGTGCTGATCGAGACCGGCTGCCTGCTGCTGTCCAGCTTCGCGTGCGCGATGATGTCGCTGGCCATCGAGGTGCGGCGCCGCGGCCTGATGGTGATCGGCGCGGTGCTGACGCTGGCGCTGGGCGCGGCCTTCCTCTGGCTCGAGCTGACCGAGTTCGCCAGCATGGTCGCGCACGGCGCGGGCCCGTCGCGCAGCGCGTTCCTGTCGGCGTTCTTCGCGCTGGTGGGCATGCACGGCCTGCATGTGTCGATCGGCCTGTGCTGGCTCGTCTCGATGGTGGCGCAGGTCTTCACGCTCGGATGGCGGCCCATGGTCATCGACCGCCTCGCCTGCTTCAGCCTGTTCTGGCACGCGCTGGACATCGTCTGGATCGGCGTCTTCACCATCGTCTACCTGGGAGCGCACTGATGGAACAGCGCGAACTGCAGCACGAGCCGTCCAGCGACGGCGAGACCCCCGGCGAATCGGCCGGCTGGAGGAGCGGCCTCGCGAAGGCGCTGATGGGGCTGGCCGCGTCCATCGTGCTGACGCTGGCGTCGTTCTGGGCCGCCGGCACGCAGGCCGTGTGGGGCCCGGGGGTGCCGGTGCTGCTCGCCGCGCTGGCGATCGGCCAGATGGGCGTGCACCTCGTGTTCTTCCTGCACGTGTCCAGCGGCCCCGAGGGCACCAACACCATCCTCGCGCTGGCCTTCGGCGTGTTCGTCGTCGCGCTGGTGGTGTTCGGCTCGCTGATCATCATGGCCAACCTCGACGCCGGCATGGTCGGCATGGACGGCCTGATGCGCATGCAGCGCTGAGAACCTGTGAACGAACCCGCCACGCCCGCTCGTCCCGTCAAAACACGCCCGCTCTGCGTTGCAAATGCTCGCCGTAGCCCGAGCTACGTCTGCGCTTTGCGCCTTGATCGGGCGCGTTTTGACGGCCCGCTCGGTCGCGTCGGATTCATTCACAGGTTCTGAGGCCCCGCCCCGATGCGGGACGGGGTATCGCGTCGCGGCCTCAGTGCGCGGCGATCGCGTCCCTGGCGTGCTGCGCGAGGCCGCCGGTGGGCGCCAGCTGCAGGTAGGTCTCGAACGCCTTCTTCGCATCGTCGGCCCTGCCTTCGCGCTGCAGCGCGTCGCCGAGGTTGACGTAGGCCACCGCGCGCGACGGATCGATCTTCAGCGCGGCCTCGAAGAACTTCACGGCGTTGGCGTCGTCGTTCATCTTCCAGTAGACGAAGCCGAGGTTGTTGGCCGCGAGCGCGAAGTCCGGCTGCAGCTTCAGCGATTGCGCGAACAGGTCGCGCGCCGCGGCGTAGTTCTTCTCCTTGAAGAACTGCATGCCGCGGTCGTTGAGCTGGTGCGCCTGCTGCTTGTCGCTGACGGGCGCGGCCGGCGTCGCGGCGATCTTCTGGTCCTTGCCCTGCAGGTCCTTGACGACCACGCCGTCGGTGGCCGCGCTGGCCGCGACGACCGCGGTGGTCTTGTCCAGCCTCGTGTTGAGCGCGATCGCGTCGCCCGCGAGCTGCGGCGTGGCGTCGCTGATGTATTCCTCGTTGGCGGCCAGCGTGAAGACGAACTCGCCGCCCTCGGAGCCGGGCAGGCTGCCGAAGGCCGGCGTCTGCGCGGACACCGACGCCACCGCCGGCGCGATGTAGGCCGCCAGCTCGGTGCCGGTGATGATGTTGTCGCCGTTCAGGTCGGCCTTGCCGGACAGGCCCTGCAGCAGCGTCCACGTGAAGATCGAGTGGCCGCCGGGACCGCCGTCGGCCACCATCTGGTCGGCGCCGCCGGCGGTGAGCATCTGGCGGCCGACGCGGTGCGCGTTGTCGCGCAGGAAGTTGCCGTTGACGGGGCGGCCGCCGCCGCGCACCAGGCCCAGGCCGCTGTAGCAGGCGTCCATCACGAAGATGACGTGGCGCGCGACCAGCGATTCCGAGATGTTCTGCAGCTCGGTCATCGGGATCGCGTCGTCGGCCACGTGGTCGGTCGCGGCCTCGACCGGGATGATGTAGCCGAGGTCGCGGCCCGACGTGAGGTGTTGCGTCGCGCCGTGGCCGGCGAAGAACACGAACAGGTTGTCGGTCTTCTTCAGGCCGGCCTTGGGCAACTGCTCGTTGAAGGCAGCCAGGATGTTGGAGCGCGTGGCCGACGTGTTCTGCAGCGAGATCACGTGCGCGGGCTTGAAGCCCAGCTTCGAGACGAGCAGGCCCTGCACGGATTCGGCGTCGCGCGCCGCGTGGCTCAGCTTGGGCCAGTGCGCGTAGTCGTCGATGCCGATCACGACGGCCCACGAGTCGCCTTCGGTGGTGGTGTCGGAGATCGACGCCACGCGCGCCGCCATCGACGCCGCGTCCGAGGCCGACGGCGCCGCAGCATCGGCCGCCACGTCGACGAAGCCGCGCGTCTCGCCCGGCTTCTGCACCGTGAACGACTTGCCGTCCCAGCCCGCGAACTGGTAGCCCTCGGCGACGAGGCGGCTCATCACCAGCGGCAGCGCCTTGACGGTGCGCTCGTGGATGTCGTGGAACAGCACGATGCCGCGGCCGTTCTTGTCGATCTCGCGCATCACGCGGTCGGCGATCGAGTTCGGGATCGGGTCGGCCCAGTCCATCGAATCGACGTTCCACAGCACCGAGGTCAGGTGTTCGTCGGCCAGGATCTTCTTGCCCTCGGCGTTGCGCGCGCCGTAGGGAAATCGGAACAGCGGCGGGCGATCGGGATCGATCGCCTTGAGCAGCTTGTCGTTGTCGAGGATCTCGGTGCGCAGCGCGTCGCCGGTCACCTTGGACAGCTGCGCGTGCGTCATGCTGTGGTTGCCGATGATGTAGCCCTCGGCCAGCAGCTGGCGGCTGATCTCGGCGTTCTTGCCCAGGTGCGCCGCGCCCTGCGCGTCGACCTTGCCGAGGTTGTTGCCGACCTCGAAGAAGGTGCCGGGCGCGCCGTACTGCTTGAGGATGGCGGTGATCTCGGCGGTGTAGATCGGATGCGGGCCGTCGTCGAAGGTCAGCGCGACGACCTTGGGCGGCAGGCCATTGCCGAAGATCTCGCCGTTCTCGGGCTTGCCCGCGGACAGCGGCTTCGGCGCGGGCGCGGATGCCGGCGCGCTCGCGGCGACGGGGCTCGGCGGCAGCACGACGCCATGCGCCTTCAGGATCGCGTCGCGCGTGTAGAAGGTGCCCAGGTGCGCGACGTAGTCGTCCCACTTCTCGCGCTTCTGCACGATGGCGCGTTGTTCGAAGCGCGAGAAGATCGCGCGGATCTCCTCGTCGTAGTTCTTCTGGATCTCGTCGAGCGCGTCGATGTCGTCGCCGATGCGCTTGTGCAGCCGGATAGCGCCCAGCGTCTGGTTGCGCGCGACGTCGGCCTGCAGGCTCGCGAGCAGGTCGCGGAACGCGAGGCGATCGGCGTCGAACAGCGAGGGGTCGCTCTCGATGTAGTCCAGCACCGGCGCGAGCACCGGCGTCGGGTCGGCGCCGCCGCTCGTCGCCGCGTCGAACAGCGCCTCGGCCTTGTCGACGTGCGCGCGGTTGTCATGGAAGATCGCCTGGCCGACCTCGTCGGCCGCGGCGCGCTGCGCCTCGGTCTGCTTCTTCTCGTCGGCGAACAGCACGATGATCTGGCGGTGCGCGGCGAGCACCTCCGCCAGTGAGCCGATCACCTCGCTGGCGGCGGGCAGCGGCGCGCTGGCGGCGGCGCTGGCGACGGGTGCGGAGTCGGTCTTCTTGCCGCAGCCTTGCAGGGAGAGACAGGCGACGACCGCGAGGGCCGGCAAGGTGGCGAGAAGGCGAACGCGCATCGGTGACGACCTGGGTGGAATCGGGGCGATGATACGTGAGCGGATCTCGCGGGTTCCTGCAGGAAATCGCGCTTTGCCGGTGATACGCTGCCGGGCATCGCGGGCTGCAGGTCCGCTGTCATCTTCATGAACCGGAGCCCACCGATGTCGAACTTGCGCTTGTCCGGAGTCTGCCCATGAGCGGCGAACTCGTCCTCGTCACCGGCGGCTCGGGCTTCATCGCCACGCACTGCATCGTGCAGCTGCTCGCCGCCGGCTACCGCGTGCGCACCACCGTGCGTTCGCTCAAGCGCGAGCCCGAGGTGCGCGCCGTGCTGAAAGTCGCTGGCGCCGATGCCGGCGAGCGGCTCGCGTTCTTCGCCGCCGACCTCACCGCCGACGCCGGCTGGGCCGAGGCCGCGGCCGGCTGCGCCTTCGTGCTGCACGTGGCCTCGCCGTTCCCGCTCAACGTGCCCAAGCACGAGGACGAGCTGATCGTGCCCGCGCGCGAGGGCGCGCTGCGCGTGCTGCGCGCGTCGCGCGGCGCGGGCGTCAGGCGCGTGGTGCAGACCTCGTCGTTCGCGGCGGTCGGCTACGGCCATCCGCAGATGGATCGCGCGTTCAACGAGCACGACTGGACGATCGTCGACGGCCCCGGCCTGACGGCTTACGCGAAGTCGAAGACGCTGGCCGAGCGCGCCGCGTGGGACTTCATGGCGCGCGAGGGCGGCGACATGGAACTCGCGGTCGTCAACCCGGTGGGCGTGTTCGGGCCCATCCTGGGCGCCGACTTCTCGACCTCCATCGAGATCGTCAAGCGCATGATGGACGGCGCGCTGCCCGCGCTGCCGCGCATCACCTTCGGCGTGGTCGACGTGCGCGACGTCGCCGACCTGCACCTGAAGGCGATGACCGACCCGGAGGCCGCCGGCGAGCGCTTCCTCGCGGTGGCCGGCGACTTCCTCTCGATGCGCGACATCGCGCTGGTGCTGAAGCGCCGCCTCGGCGACGCGGCCCGGCGCGTCCCCACGCGCGAGCTGCCCGACTGGCTGTTGCGCGTCGTTGCGCTGGTCGACAAGTCGGTGGGCCAGATCGTGCCCGAGCTGGGCAAGCACAAGAACGCCACCAACGAGAAGGCGCGCCGCGTGCTCGGATGGTCGCCGCGCCCGGTCGAGGATGCGATCGCGGCCACCGCGGAGAGCCTCGCGCAACTCGGGCTGCTCAAGCGCTGACGGCGATGAAGCTGGTCGTCAACATCGCGTTAGGCGTCGCGGTCTCGGCGGCGGTGCTCTACGCGTTCTGGCGCTGGTTCGGCGCGCTGGGGCTGGTCTACGGCATGCCCGTTCTCGGCGTGCTCGGCTGGCCGCTGGTCGACATCATGACCGGCTTCCCGCGCCTGGCCAGGCAGGTGGCGCTGCGCAAGGTCGCGGGCCGCTACTTCGAGTTCCGCGGCCGCGCGATCGACATCCACATCGACGCCGAGGCGCGCTGCTGGGTCAGCACCGCCGACGCGCGCAAGCTCGTCGTATCGCTGCCGACCGACGCGGTGCTGCAGCGGGTTGCGCCGCTCCAATGCCGCGTGATCGGCGAGCCGATGCAATGGCGCATCACGACCGAGGGGCTGTCCGCGGTGCTGGCGCGGTCGACCGACGCGGACGTGCGCAAGTTCTGCCATTGGCTGGAGACCGGCGTCGCGCAGCCCGCGCGCAATCGCCTCGAGCGCGGGATGCCGATGCCGCGCTAGGCGCGGTGCCTCGGCACATCCGCAAGCTGCACCATCCCGTTCGACCGCGAGTACGAGATCCGCGACGGCACGGGCATGGGCGTCGGCTTCGACCGCGTGGTCGAGGCCGACGCGCCGTTCAGGCGTGCGCCTCGCCGCGCGCGCGCATGCGCCGCTGCATCCACAGCGAGGCCGCGAACACCGCGAGTCCGCCGAGGGACAGCAGCACGCCGACCCAGCCGGTGGACGTCCAGCCGCAGCCGCTCGCGATCGTCACGCCGCCCAGCCATGCGCCGAGCGCGTTGGCGGTGTTGAAGGCCGAGTGGTTGAGCGCCGCGGCCAGCGTCTGCGCGTCGCCGGCGGTGTCCATCAGGCGGATCTGCAGCGCCGGCCCGATCGCGACGACCGTGCCGAGCAGGAACACGTTGAAGCAGATGGCGACCGTGTACGGCGCCGTGAACGGGATCGCGCCCAGCACGAGCACGCTCCACGCGAGCAGCCAGCCGATCGTCGGCATCAAGGCCTTGTCGGCCAGCCGCGCGCCGACGAGGTTGCCGATGACCATGCCGAGGCCGAACAGCGCCAGCACCAGCGGCACGCCGTCGATGGGCAGGCCGGTGACCTCGGTCAGCAGCGGCTTGACGTAGCTGAAGACGGCGAACATGCCGCCGAAGCCGATTGCCGCGATGCCGAGAGTGAGCCAGACCTGCGGCCGCGCCAGCGCGCCAAGCTCGCGCAGCGGGCTCGCGCCGTGCGCGGCCGGATCGTTGGGCACGCCGTGGCGGATCAACAGGCAGGCGAGCGCCGCGATGGCGCCCACCAGCACGAACGCCGCGCGCCAGCCCAGGTGCTGGCCCAGCCACGCGGCCAGCGGCACGCCCAGCAGGGTCGCGAGCGTGAGGCCGGACATCACGAGGCCGACCGCGCTGGCGCGCCGGTTGGCCGGCGCCAGCGACGCCGCCATCAACGCGGCGACGCCGAAGTAGGTGCCGTGCGGCAGGCCGGTCAGCAGCCGCATCAGGTTCATCGTGACGTAGCCCGGCGCGAGCGCGCTGGCGAAGTTGCCGGCGGCGAACAGCGCCATCAACGCCATCAGCAGCGCGCGGCGCGGCCACTCGGCGGCCAGCACGGCCAGCACCGGCGCCCCGATGACGACGCCCAGCGCGTACGCCGTGATGACGTGGCCGGCCTGGGGGATCGTCACGCCCAGATCCCGCGCGACCTCGGGCAGCAGCCCCATGATGACGAATTCGCCGGTGCCGATCGCGAAGCTGCCGACGCCCAGCGCCCACACGGCCGGCCAGAAGTGGCGCTCGCGCTCGGCCCGGACTTCGGGAGTCGACGCCGCGGTGGGCAGGACGGACGAGACGGAAGTCATGGGCTGCGGAGGGGTCGGAAACGGTTCCATCCATTGTGCTGCAGCGCAGCAGGCCGTGCCGGCGGCGGGTCTCTCTCAGCCTCGAGAAAGGTTCAGCATGTGAATCGGTTTCGCGCGGCATGTGGCTTGCCGCACTGTCAGGTCGCACTCTGATGGAGCAGGGAATGAACGCTGACCACCGCTGCAACCTCGGCACGGCGCCGGGGCCGGACGCCCGCCAGGCCGGCGACCGCGTGCCCGACGTGACGTTCCGCCTGCGCCGCGGCCCGGCGTGGGTCGAGACGTCCACCGCGAAGATCTTCGATGGCCGCACGGTGATCGTGTTCTCGCTGCCGGGCGCGTTCACGCCCACCTGCTCGTCCATGCACCTGCCGCGCTACGAGGAGCTGGCGCCGGTGTTCGAGAAGCTGGGCGTCGCCGAGATCGTCTGCGTCGCGGTCAACGACCCTTTCGTGATGGAGCAGTGGGGCCGCAACGAATCCGCCGACAAGGTGCACCTGCTGCCCGACGGCAACGCCGCGTTCACGCGCGGCATGGGCATGCTGGTCGACAAGAGCGACCTCAACTTCGGCGCGCGCTCGTGGCGCTACTCGATGCTGGTGCGCGACGGCGTCATCGAGAAGCTGTTCGTCGAACCGGACAAGCCGGGCGATCCGTTCGAGGTCTCCGATGCCGACACGATGCTGCGCTACCTCGACCCGAAGGCAGGGCGTCCGGACGAGGTGGCGATGCTGAGCCGCGAGGGCTGCGAATACTGCGCCCGCGCCAAGGCGGCGCTCGAAGAGGCCGGCGTCGCCTACACCGACATCTCGCTGCCGCCGCTGCAACGCGCTCGCGCGCTGCGCGCGATCACGGGCGCGCAGACGACGCCGCAGGTGTTCGTCAACGGCCAGCTGATCGGCGATTCGGAGGCGACGCTGAAGTGGCTCGCCTCACGCGGCCAGCCACGCGCGTAGCTGCTCGAACACCTCGGGGCTGGACAGCAACTGCATGTGGTTCGTCCGCTCGAACACGCGCTGGCGTTCGGGCAGGAACTTCAGCGTGCGCTTGGCGAGCCGGTGCCTGCCGAGCGCGCTCGCCACCGGCACCAGGCCGTCGCCGAGCAGCTTGTCCTTGAGGTCGCCCTCGTGCGCCCAGGTGCCGGCGATCGCGAAGCAGCGTGGCCCGGCGGGCAGCGGCACGGCCTGGCGCCGATCGGTGGCGCCTTCGAAGCGGTCGCCGGCCAGCCAGTCCTCGTCGACCACGTTGCCGTGGCGCAGGTCGGTGATGCCCGCGCTGCGCAGCTTGGCCAGCCGTCCGAATGGGCCGGCGTAAGGCGTCGCGCTGAGCAGCAGGTCGACGCCCTGACCCGCGCGTTCCAGCGGCGCGCCGTGGTGCGGCGTGCCGAGGCAGGCGAGGTCGTCGAGGCGGTCGGGCCAGTGTTGCTTCGCGCCGCGGCCGTAGTGCAGCGCGCTGCGCGCGACGAGGCCGCCCATGCTGTGCGCGACGATCGCGAAGCGCGCGATCGGCCGCGGCCACTGTTCGAGCAACTGCTCCAGCTGGTTGGCGAGCGCGCGGCCGTTGGTCGACACGTGCAGGCCGCTGTCGTAGTGCAGGTAGACGGGCGTGAAGCCGAGCGCGGCGGCGAGGGCCTCGCCGTGGTCGTGGCCGCCGGTTCGACGCCACTGCAGGTCGTTCATGCACAGGCCGTGGATCAGCACCAGCAGCTTCTCGCCGGCGTCGGGGAGGGCCGCGGCCAGCGCCTCGCGTTGCAGCGTCAGCGCGCGGCCGCCGCGGCGAAAGGCCATGCGGATCGCGAGCGGGTTGGCGGTCTTGGCGAGATGGTCGCCCAGCACGCCGTTGAGCGCGGCCAGCACCGCCTCGCGTTCGGGCGAGGGCAGCGCCGTCGCTTCGCCGGGCCGCGGCGAGAGCGCCGGCGCGAGCACGGTCAACAAGGTGTCGACGCTGCCGCCCACCGCGCGCGTCACGCCGCGCACGGTCTTGTAGACAAGGCCGGCGATGCCGCGCGTGCGGCCGTCGGCCGGCCCGGGCAGGCCCGGCACGCTGGCGATGCGCGAATGCACGGCCTCGACGAGGTCGGTCAGGCCGGTGGTCGCCTCGGTGGCGAGCCTGGCGGCGCCGCGCAGCGCGCGCGCATGCGAGGCCGCCTCGGCGGCGCTGGGGCCGTCGTCGGCATCTTCGGGGGGAGGCGGGGGCGCGGATCTGGAGCGGGGCATCGGCACAGTGTGCCAGTGCGCGGAGTCGCGCCGAGAAGGTCCGCCCGTCGGATCGGCGTGGCGCCCACAGGGAGGCTTGAACGTCCGTCTCGACCCGACACCGCGTGCAACGCGGCCACTCGGGCGGCAAGTGCCGCAGCCAATGCTGCAGCGGGGTGGATTGTGGAAGGACACGCCTTCAGCAGCCTGTCGCGAGGCCTAAGCGCGGGCCATGGGCCAGAATGCTCGCCATGACGAACATCAACCTCTTCCGCAACCGTCCCGTCGCCGTGATCGGCGCCGGCGTGATGGGCGTCGGCATCGTCCAGGTGGCGCTGCTGGCCGGGCATCCCGTGCATCTCTTCGACGTGCGCGAAGGCGCGGCCGCGGCCGCCGCCGAGCAGCTGATGGCCACGCTGGCCAAGCTCGCCGACAAGGGCAAGCTGACGCCCGAGGACGTGGCATCCGCACGCGCTCGCCTGAACGTGGCGTCGTCGCTCGACGAGCTGCGCGACTCCGCGCTGGTGATCGAGGCGATCGTCGAGAACCTCGCGGTCAAGCAGGTGCTGATGCGCGATCTCGAGGCCATCGTGGCACACGACTGCGTGCTGGCGTCGAACACGTCGTCGCTGTCGATCACCGCGGTCGCGCGCGGGCTCGAGGTGCCGGGCCGCGTCGTCGGCATGCACTTCTTCAACCCGGTGCCGTTGATGCGGCTGGTGGAGGTCGTCTCCGGCCTGGCCACCGAGCCGGCCGTGGCCGACGCGATCCACATGCTCGCGGCCGACTGGGGCAAGACCGCGGTGCACGCGAAGTCGACGCCGGGCTTCATCGTCAACCGCATCGCGCGGCCGTTCTACGCCGAGACGCTCGCGCTGCTGCAGGAACAGGCCGCGACGCCCGCGGTGCTCGACGCCTGCGTGCGCGGCGCGGGCTTTCGCATGGGCCCGTGCGAGCTGATGGACCTGATCGGCCACGACACCAACTTCGCGGTGACGCAGTCGGTGTACGAGGCCAACTTCTACGACAAGCGCTACCAGCCCTCGCTGGTGCAGCGCGAGATGGTCGACGGCGGCCTGCTGGGTCGCAAGTCCGGCCGCGGCTTCTATCGCTATCCGGAGGGCGGCGCGAAGACGAGCGACGGCGAGGTCGAGGCGACGCCGTTGCCGGCGGTGCCGCTGGCGCTGCACGGGTCGGGCCCCGTCGCCGACCTGCTCGCCGCGCGTCTCGCGGCCTCGGGCCTCGGCTTCACGCGCGAGGCCGCGAGCGCGGACGCCGGGACCAGCCTGCGGATCGGCGACGGCCGCCTGATGCTGACCGACGGCCGCTGCGCCGCGGAACGCGCGCATGCGTCGGGCATCGACGACCTCGCGCTGTTCGACTGGCCGGTGGGGCCGGCCGCGGCCGCTTCGACGACGCCGGTGGTGGCGCTGGCCTGGACCGCCGCGCCGCAGGCCTCGGCCGAATTCGCGACGCAGGCCGCCGAGACGCTGCGTGCGCTCGGCTGGCTGCCGCAGCGCGTCACCGATGTGCCGGGCCTCGTCGTGGCGCGCACGATCGCGATGCTGGTCAACGAGGCCAGCGACGCGGTGGAGCAGGGCGTGTGCGACGCCGCGGGTGCCGATGCGGCGATGACGCTGGGCGTGAACTATCCGGCCGGCCCGTTCGCGTGGCTCGCGCTGTGGGGCGCCGAGGCGACGGTCGAGTTGCTCGATGCGCTCGATGCCGTCTATCGAGGCGAGCGTTATCGCGTCAGCCCGCGGTTGCGCCGGGCAACGTTTGCGAGGGCGGCGTCGAAGGCACCGCCAGCGGCACGCTGACGTCACACCGCACGCCCTCGGGCGTGTTCTGCTGCCAGGCGATCGTGCCGCCCAGCATGCGCACGCGCTTGCGGATGCCGCCCAGGCCGAGGCCGGTCGACCAGTCCTTGGGCGTGCCGCCGACGCCGTTGTCGGCGACGGTCAGCTTCAGCACGCCACACTGAAGGTCGGCGTGGATCGTGGCGTGCGTGGCCTTGGCGTGGGCGATGATGTTGCTCACCAGCTCGCGCAGGATGCGCGTCAGTCCCGACCACTGCACGACGTTGAGCTGGATGTCGACGTCCTGCGTGAACGACCAGTCCAGCGTGCAGCCGGTGGGCGCGAGGCGTTGCGCGATGTCGGCCTTCCATTCGCCGGACGCATGCGACAGGAAGTGCGTGGTCGCGGCGAGGCCGCGCGTCAGCGTCTTCAGGTCCTGCAGCGTGTGGCGGACGTAGTCCTCCATCTCGGTGTTGGGCGCCTTGTACATCAGCGTCAGCAGGCGCGCGCCGATGTCGTCGTGCAGGTCCTGCGCGATGCGCCCGCGCTCCTCGCTGCGGCCCTGCTCGATCGCGCGGTCGTGGGCGACGGCGCGGCGCAGCTGTTCGACGATGCGATCGGCCAGGCGCGCGTCCTCGGCCGTGAACAGGCGCTTGCCGCGCTCGGCGAAGCGCAGCACGATCAGGCGCGGCTCGGGCTGGTCGCCGTCGTCGAACTGCGACGGCGAGACCTCGGGCGGCGGCTCGACGGCCAGCGGCACCAGCAGGCCCGCGCCGCCCTCGTACCAGCGCGTCGTCTTCGTGAAGCCCGGCTCGTGGCGCGCCACCAGCGGCTGGAACACGGCGTGGAACAGCTCCAGCTGCCAGTCGGCCGCGCGCTCGGGCTGCTCCTCGACCTTGCGCGCGATGCGCAGCAGGTGCTCGAACAGGCGCTCGGTGGTCACGGCGCGCGCGCCGATCATCTGATCGAGCAGCCACTGGCGAGACGCCGCGTAGACCCCGAGAGCGACGAACAGCGACGTCGTGATCGACGCGAACTGGTTGAACGAGAACACCGCGACGAACAGCAGGTCGACCGACGTCGCCAGCGTGCTGACGCCGGCCAGCATCGCGAACTCGCGCATCATGTGCTGCGAGCGTGCGAGGAAGGGCGACATCAGCAGCAACGACGCGAAGAACACCGTCCAGATCACCGGCACCGCGGTCACCAGCGACTGCACCTCGCCGGGCATGCGGTCGTTCAGCGCGACGACGATCGTGACCAGCGCCAGGCTGCCGGTGGTGACGACGGCCAGGCGCCGCATCACGGTCGCATACGGGTGCGGCGTGATGCGGTACGACCAGCCCAGCAGGCCGACGACCAGCAGCCCCGTGCTCAGCGACAGCGCCTCGCTCCACCACCACGCCTGCGGCAGCTCGAACATCAATGCCGCGCCGCTGAACACGATCGCGGCCGTCCACGACAGCCACGCCAGCGCGCTGCGCGGCGGCAGCGGCGTCGGATAGAGCAGCGTCGCGTTGAGCAGCGCCGCGCAGGTGATCACGTCGAGCGCCATGCGCAGCGCGGCCTCGTGGCCACCCAGCAGGCTCACGTTGCCGATGCCCGGCACGGCGTCGACGGCGGCCAGCAGCAGCTGCGCGGACTGGCACTGCGCCATGACGGCGAAGAGCAAGGTGCGGGCGTCCTGGCGCACCAGGATCACGACGGCGCCGACGAGCTCGAGCGCCAGCCCCAGGCCGCACAGCAGCCAGAACGTGATGCCGAGCGTCGTGTAGCCGCGCGCGTGCGGCGTGACGCGCGCGCTCATGCGGTCGGTGAATCCGAGCACCACCGGCACGCCGGGCTGAAGCACGCGCGCCATCTGGCGCTGCTGCAGGGCGGCGGCGTCGCGCTCCTCGTCGCTGGCGATCCAGCGCGTGGAGTTGACGACGCGGCGGCCGTCGACGTACAGCGGCGCGATGCCGGGCGCGACGATCACCTCCAGCGAGCGGCCGAGCGCGGGACGCATCCACGGCAGGTCCGTGGCGATCATCTGCAGGTGGCCGGTGGCGTCGAGGCGCCAGCGGGCGTCGAGATCGGGCGTCTGCGCGAGCGTGCGCGCGAGCAGCACCACCGCGAGCGACGCGAGCAGCGCGATCGGCAGCAGCAGCAGCCGGCGCCAGCCCATCGGACGCACGCGGCCGTGGCTCACGGCGTGAGGCCCGGAGAAGCGAGTGTCAGGCGCGCGGCACGAAGCACGCTTACACGAGCCCCTGCTTGCTCGCCAGCACGGCGGCTTCGGCGCGGCTGGACACGTTGAGCTTGCGGTAGATCGACTTGATGTGGTCGTTGACCGTGAACCACTTGATCGACATCAGCGCCGCGATCTCCTTGATCGTGAAGCCCTTGCTCAGGAACGTGAGCACCTCGACCTCGCGCGGCGTCAGCGCCGGCAGGTCCAGCGGCGGCTCGATCTCCACCGGCGACGGCGAGGCGAACGCGACGGCCGTGAGCGTCGACGCGCCGGTCGGCGCGCGCAGGGCGGCGCCGTTGCCTTCGTCGGTGATGCGGCGGTTCATACCGGTACGGGTATTGGTACGGAAGTGCCCGAGCAGCCGGCGCGCGATGGCCGGCGACAGCGGCGGCTCGCCGCGCACGATCTTCTGCAGCTCCTCGACCAGCAGCTCGAAGCGGTCTTCCTTCAGCAGGTAGCCGTCGGCGCCGCACTGCAGCGCGGGGAACAGGTGCTCGTCGTCCGAGTACAGCGTGGTGACGATCTTCGTGGCCGGGTACTGGCGCAGCTCCTCGAGCAGCTCGAGGCCGGAGCCGTCGGGCAATTCGAGATCGACCAGGATCAGCTTGAACGGATCGACGCCGTGATAGCCCTGCGCGCCGCCCGCGATGCGCACCGCGCGGCGAGCGCTTTCCAGATCGCCGGCCTCGACGATGGTGATGGTGTCGCTGAAGCTCTCGCGCACCACGCGTCCGAGGAATTCCCGCGCCGCGGGGTTGTCCTCGAGGATCAAAACCTTGACTGCCATGCCGTTCCCCTTTTGCCTGCCTGAATCGACGCCGGACGGAAGTGGTCTTCCGCTCGTTTGGCGTGCGATGCCGGAATGCTAACGAGCCGCAGGGCGGGCCGCATCCCCCGTTTCGGGGCAGCCGAATGGGGGGAACTGCCTATTGGGGCCTGTCGGGTAAGGCCTTTGTCATGGCTTCGCGAGCAATTCGTCCGGCACCATCACGAGCTTGCCCAGGATCTGTCGGTTCTCGAGCCGAAGGTACGCGTCTGCGAGCCTGGACAGCGGCAGAACCTCGTCGATCACGGGCTTGATCAACCCATGGCCGTATTGTGAGGCCAACGCGCCCAGCATGCGCGCATTCGCTGCAGGTTCGCGGCGCACGAAATCGCCCCAGAACACGCCGACGATGGAGGCGCCCTTGAGCAGCGGCAGGTTCCACGGCAGTGCGGGGATCTGGCCTTCGGCGAAGCCGATGACGAGATAGCGGCCGCGCCACGCGATCGCGCGGAAGGCGGGTTCGGCATATGAACCGCCGACGGGGTCGAACACGACGTCGACGCCCTTGCCCTGGGTCGCCTCCTTCAACACGTCGCGCAGCGGCGTCGTCGCGTAGTTGATCGTGGCGTCGGCGCCGATGTCGCGGCACAGCTCGCACTTGGCGTCGGTCGACGCCGCGGCGATCACCGTCGCGCCGGCCGCCTTCGCGATCTGGATCGCCGCGGTGCCGACGCCGCCGGCCGCGCCCAGCACCAGCACCGTCTCGCCGGCCTGCAGCGCGGCACGGTCGACCAGCGCGTGATGCGCGGTGCCGTAGGTGAACGCGAAGGCCGCGGCGTCGCGCAGGGGAAAGCCCGCGGGCAGCGGCATCGCCTGCATCGCCTTGACGCACGCATGCGTCGCGAAGCCGCCGTGGCCGCCCAGCGCAGCGACGGGCATGCCGACCTGCAGGTGCTTGACGGCGCTGCCGACGGCCTCGACCACGCCGGCGAACTCCGCGCCCGGCGCGAAAGGCAGCTCGGGCCGCATCTGGTACTTGCCCTGCACGATCAGCAGGTCGGGGAAGTTCAGCGAGGCCGCGTGGATCGCGATCAGCACCTCGTCGTCCGCGGGCTGCGGCGTCGGGCGCTCGCGCCATTGCAGGGCCGCGGGGCCGTCCAGCGTTTCACACATCCAGGCGTGCATGGCGTCATCCAGTTCTTGAGGAACGGCGATCATAAGGACGTGGCGCCGCCGCGCGAGTCGCAGGGGTGACGCTGTCGCGCTGCCTACAATGCGCCAGATGCGCATCCTCATCGCCAACGACGACGGCTACCTCGCTGCGGGCCTGGTGGCCCTGGTGGAGGCCTGCCGCGGCCTGGGCGACATCGACGTCATCGCGCCCGAGCAGAACGCCAGCGGCATGTCGAACTCGCTGACGCTCGGCCGCCCGCTGTCGGTGTTCGAGGCCCGGGGCGGCCCGTCGAACGGCTTTCGCGTGGTCAACGGCACGCCGTCGGATTGCGTGCACGTGGCGCTGACCGGGCTGCTCGAACACAAGCCCGACCTGGTGCTGTCGGGCATCAACAACGGCGAGAACATGGGCGACGACACGCTCTACTCGGGCACCGTCGCCGCGGCGATGGAGGGCTTCCTGTTCGGCGTGCCGGCGATCGCGTTCTCGATCCAGCACAAGGGCTGGGCGCACATCGAGGCCGCCGCGCGGGGCGCGCGTTGCGTGGTCGAGTCCGTCATGGCGCACCCGACGTTCGGCCAGCCGGGCGCCGCGCCGTGGCTGCTGAACGTCAACTTTCCCAGCCGGCCCGATGCCGACACGGTGCCCTGGTCCACCACGCGGCTGGGCCGCCGCCATGCGAGCGAGCCGGTGGTCGTGCAGAAGAATCCGCGCGGCGAGCCGATCTACTGGATCGGGCCCGCGGGCGACGCGCGCGAGGCCGGCGCCGGCACCGATTTCCATGCGGTCGCCAACGGGCGCGTGTCGATCACACCGATGCAGGTCGATCTCACCGATCACGCGAACCTGGGCGGCTGGTCGGCGCGGCTGGGGCTCGAATGACGAACGACGCGCCGCGCGCGAAACGATTTCCGGCGCAGTGGAGCAGTGGCAGCAAGCCCGCGGCGCCGGGCGGTACCGCGCGCAACCCGCTGCGGCCGCAGGCGCTGCTGCACCAGGCCGCGCAGGACGCCGCCCGCCACGTCGTGCCCACCGGCCTCGGCCTGGACAACGGCCCGATGCGCGAGCGCATGGTCGCGCGCCTGCGCAGCGAGGGCATCACGACGGCCTCGCTGCTCGCGGCGTTCGCGGCCGTGCCGCGCCACCGCTTCGTCGACACGGCGCTCGCGATCCAGGCCTACGAGGACACCAGCCTGCCGATCGGCCTGGGCCAGACGATCTCCAAGCCCTCGGTCGTCGCGCGCCAGCTGCAGTGGCTGTTCGACGGCGCCAACGCGTCGAAGCAGGGCCACCTCGGGCGCACGCTGGAGATCGGCACCGGCTGCGGCTACCAGACGGCGCTGCTGGCGCGTCTCGCGCCGACGGTGATCTCGATCGAGAGGCTGCAGCCGCTGCACCAGCTGGCGCGGCGCCATCTCGACGCGCTGGGCGTGCCCGGCGTGCGCCTCGTGCACGGCGACGGCCGCGTGGGCCATCCGCCCAACGCGCCCTACGACAGCATCGTCGCCGCGGCCGGCGGCGAGGCCATTCCCGAGGCCTGGCTGGCGCAGCTGGCGCTGGGCGGCCGCCTGGTCGCGCCCACCGCGATGCCCGGGCTGGCGGGGCAGGCGCTGGTCATCGTCGACAGGACGCCGGACGGCTTTGTCCGGCAGGTCGGCGAGTCGGTCACGTTTGTTCCCCTAAAATCGGGGATTGGTTGAAACAACACAGGGAACATATGGCATCGCTTTGGGGTCGACGAACGCTCGTGACGACGGTTTGCGTGGCGTCCGCCTGGGCCTTGATCGGGTGCGCGACCCCGAATCAGGCGCCCGTGGAAGATCACTCGGCGCGGATCGCCCGTCCAGTCGCTCCCGCCGCGGAGACCAAGCCCGCCGCGGCGCCGCCGGCGGCCGCCGCCGAGGGCCGCGCCACGACGTACACCGTCCAGCCGGGCGACATGCTCACCAAGATCGGCATGGACACCGGCCAGAGCTGGCGTGACCTCGCCCGCTGGAACAACCTGGCCGACCCGAACCACCTCGAAGTGGGCCAGGTGCTGCGCGTGATGCCGCCGGCCGGCGATGTCGCGCCCGGCAGCACGGTCAGCACGACGACGACCACCACCACGACGGTGGCCGCGTCCCAGGCCGCGACGTTCAAGCCGCTGCCGCCGGTGCCGAGCAAGGCGAGCGGCGCGGCCGCGGCCCCGCCGGCCGCCGCGCCCGCCAGTGCCGTGCCGCTGACCGGCGTCGCCACGCCGCAGCCCGCCGCGACGCACGAGGGCGACGACGACCTGACCTGGGCGTGGCCCGCCGCCGGCCCGGTCGTCGCGCCGTTCGACGACGCCAAGACCAAGGGCCTGGCCATCGGCGGCAAGGCCGGCGATCCGGTCTACGCCGCGGCCGACGGCCGTGTCGTCTACGCCGGCTCGGGCCTGCGCGGCTACGGCAACCTGGTGATCGTCAAGCACAACGCGACCTACCTGACCGCCTACGCGCACAACCAGGCGCTGCTGGTCAAGGAAGACCAGATCGTCAAGCGCGGCCAGAAGATCGCCGAGATGGGCTCGACCGACGCCGATCGCGTGCAACTGCACTTCGAGATCCGCAAGCAGGGCAAGCCGATCGATCCGTCGCGCCTGCTGCCGCCACGCTGAGCGGTCGTCTCCCGCCCGAAGAACGCGCCCTCGAGGCGCGTTTTTTTTGCCGGTCGGCAGCGCACCGGCGGCCGAAAAGCATGCGGACGCGCGGCGTGTGGGCGCTCGCGCACCTGCACCGTGCCGCGGGCCTCGTGACGGCCGGAGCGCGAGGATCTGTGAGCGATTTAGGCCATTGATCTCCTGATCAGCGTGACAGAGTGCACTCAAGAATGTGTCTGCCAGGTCGAAATCCCGCCATGACCCCTGTCAGGAAACCTTCATTCGAGGAGCTGGAGCCTGCCGGGAAGTTGAATCAAGCCATCTTTCGACCTGTTCAAGGAGTTCCCAGCATGAACCGCATTGCACGCCTGACCACGATCCGTGGCGCCCTGACCGTCTCGCTCTGCGCGCTTGCCAGCGGCGTCGCGATCGCGGGCGACGGCAAGTGGGTGCAAGACGCCAAGACCTGCGCCGCTCCGGAGTACCCGCGCGAATCGCTCAGCAAGGGCGAGCAGGGCACCACCGGCCTGCGCATCCTGGTCGGTGTCGACGGCAAGGCCATCGACAGCGAGATCGAGACCTCCAGCCATTCCCGCAAGCTCGACTCGGCCGCGCAGCGCGCGCTGATGGAGTGCTCGTTCAAGCCGCAACCCGCCGACTCCAAGCCGGCCCAGCAATGGGTCAAGACCGAATTCGTCTGGAAGCTGAACTAAGAGTTGTTTTGCCCGGCGGTGTCGCCGGGCCGCTTGGCGCGAGGCGAGGGACGCCGGACGTCGAAACTGGACCTGCTGGAAGGCCGTCGTACCCGTTGGGGGGTGGGGCGGACCGCGACTGACCAACAAATTCAACAGCCAACTTCGGAAATCCAAATGCTGACCAACCTGAAAATCGGCGTGCGACTGGCGCTGGCCTTCGGCATCGTCCTGGCTTTGCTTGCGACCCTGTCGATCATCGCCCTGGCGCGCACGAGCGGCATGCGCAACGACATGAACGCCGTGACCGGCGGCATCGCCGTCGAATCGTCGCTCGCCGACCAGATGAGGTTGGCGGCCACGCAGCAGGCGGTGCGCGTGCGCAACATCCTGATGGTGTCCGAACCCGAGGAGATGGCTGCCGAGAACGAGTTGCTGAAGGCCGACATCAAGACCTACGAGGTCGCCAAGGGCAAGCTGACCAAGATGATCGCGGCCGAGAACGACGCCCGCAAGAAGACCATCCTGGGCCACATCGACGGCACCGAGAAGGAAGCCCGCGACCTGGCCGACCAGGTCGTGCAGATGGCCCTCGACAACCACAAGTTCCCGGCCCGCGGCCTGCTCGGCGACAAGGCCAACCCGGCCCAGGCCAAGTGGATGGCCGCCGTCGACGAGATGGTCGCCCTCAACGAGAAGCTGACCGCCGCCGCCGTGACGAATGCCGAGGACGCCTACGGCAACACGCGCAACATCGTGCTGGGCATCTCGATCGTCGCGCTGGTGTTCGCCTCGTTCATCGGCTATGCCGTCACGCACTCCATCACGGTGCCGATCTCGCAGGCCGTGGAGATCGCCCGCCGCGTCGCCAACCGCGACCTGAGCGTCAAGGTGACGTCGCACTCCAACGACGAGACGGGCCAGCTGCTGAAGGCGCTGGCGGCGATGACCGAGAGCCTGGTCACCGTCGTCTCCAGCGTGCGCAACGGCAGCGACAGCCTGGCGAGCGCCGCCAGCGAGATCGCCTCCGGCAACGCCGACCTGTCCAACCGCACCGAGCGCCAGGCCTCGAGCATCCAGCAGACGGCGTCGTCGATGGACGAGCTCTCGAGCACCGTCAAGATGAGCGCCAGCAACTCCACGCACGCCCGCCAGCTGTCCAACGACGCGGCCGCCAAGGCGCAGGAGGGTGGCGAGGCCGTGAGCAAGGTCGTGCGCACGATGGGCGACATCGCCACGTCGTCCAAGAAGATCTCCGACATCATCAGCGTGATCGACGGCATCGCTTTCCAGACCAACATCCTCGCGTTGAACGCGGCCGTCGAAGCGGCCCGCGCCGGCGAACAAGGCCGCGGCTTCGCGGTGGTGGCGACCGAAGTGCGCACGCTGGCCCAGCGCAGCGCGACGGCCGCCAAGGAAATCAAGACGCTGATCGGCGAGTCGGTCGAGAAGGTCGACGAGGGCACGCATCTGGTGGACATCGCCGCCGGCACGATCGCCCAGATCGTCCAGTCGGTGCAGCACGTGGCCGGCATCGTGTCGGAGATCACCTCCGCCACCGTCGAGCAGAGCGCGGGCATCGACCTCGTCAACGTGGCCGTCACCGAGATGGATCAGGTCACGCAGCAGAACGCCGCGCTGGTCGAGCAGGTGGCCGCGGCTGCCGATTCGATGAGCACGCAGGTGCAGCGACTCGTCTCGGACGTCAGCGTCTTCCGCCTCTAAGCTTCGCTTTTTCTTCCTCGGCCCCGGTTCGCCATGCGCGAGCCGGGGCCGATCCCATTGGTCAACCGATAATCGCGGGATGAGTACAGAACAACAGGGCGGCGGCAAGGGCCGCGGCCGTCATCGGCGGGATCGCAACGCGGGGCCCGCACCGGGCGTGTCCGACAACGAGTGGCTGAAGGTCACCGGCATCGATCTCGACGCGCAGGGCATCGCGCACAACAGCGAAGGCATCGTCGTGTTCATCGACGGCGCGCTGCCGGGCGAGGAGGCGCGCGTCAGGGTCGTCAAGCGCAAGAAGCAGTGGGAGAAGGCCGACCTCGTGGCGATCCGACGCGAGAGCTCGCAGCGCGTGACGCCGCGCTGCCCGCATTTCGGGCTGCACGCCGGCGCCTGCGGCGGCTGCAAGATGCAGCACCTGGCGCCGTCGGCGCAGGTGGCGATGAAGCAGCGCGTGCTGGAGGACAACCTCTGGCATCTCGGCAAGGTCCGACCCGAGCTGGTGCTGCGGCCGATCGAGGGGCCGCCCTGGGGCTATCGGCTGCGCGCGCGGCTGTCCGTGCGCTGGGTCGCGAAGAAGAACACGGTGCTGGTCGGCTTCCACGAGCGCAAGTCCAGCTACGTGGCCGACATGCGCGAGTGCCACGTGATGCCCAAGCGCATTTCCGACATGCTGCTGCCGCTGCGCGCGCTGATCGAGTCCATGCAGGCGCGCGAGCGTCTGCCGCAGATCGAGGTGGCCATCGGCGACCAGGTCACGGCGCTGGTGCTGCGCAACCTCGAGCCGGTGAGCGATCACGACATGGCGCTGCTGCGCGCGTTCGGCACGCAGCACGGCGTGCAATGGTGGCTGCAGCCCAAGGGCCCGGACACCGTCGTGCGCATCGATGACGTCGGCCCCGAGCTGGCCTACACGCTGCCCGAGTTCGGCGTGCGCATGCCGTTCAAGCCGACCGACTTCACGCAGGTCAACCACCAGATCAACACCGTGCTGGTCGGCCGCGCGCTGCGCCTGCTCGACGTTCAGTCCGACGAGACGGTCATCGACTGGTTCTGCGGCCTCGGCAACTTCACGCTGCCGCTGGCGACGATGGCGAAGGCCGTGCTGGGCATCGAGGGCAGCCAGACGCTGGTGGATCGCGCTCTCGACAACGCGAAGCTCAACGGCCTGGACGCGCACACGCGCTTCGACGCCCGCAACCTGTTCGAGCTGAGCGCCGCCGACCTCGTCGCGCTCGGCACTGTCGACAAGTGGCTGGTCGACCCGCCGCGCGAGGGCGCGTTCGCGCTTGCCAAGGCGCTGGCCGAACTGAAGGCGTCGCCGCGCGAGGGCTGGACCGCGCCGAAGCGCATCGTCTACGTCAGCTGCAACCCGGCCACGCTCGCGCGCGACACGGGGTTGCTGGTGCATCGCGCCGGCTATCGCTGCGTGGCGGCGGGCGCGGTGAACATGTTCCCGCACACGGCGCACGTGGAGAGCATGGCGGTGTTCGAGTGGGATCCGGACTGGGTCGCGCCCGTGGAGCCCGTCGCGATCGTCGAGGCGGCACCGGAAACGTTCGACGGCGAGGCCGGCGCCGACGAAGGCGCGGGCGCGGGCGAGTAGATCGCGTCCGGCAAGAAAAAACGGCGCCCGCGCGCGCCGTTTTCGTTGGGGCCGAGGTCGATCAGCGGCGATTGCCCGTCAGCGACGACAGGATCAGCAGCAGCGACTGGAACAGGTTGTACAGGTCGACATAGATGTGCAGCGCCGCGGTGATGTAGTTGGTCTCGCCGCCGTCGATGACGCGCTTGACGTCGATCATGATGAACAGCGAGGAGATCACCATCACGACGACGGAGATCGTCAGCATCAGGGCGCTCGAGGCCAGGAACAGGTTCATCACGACCGCGGCGATCGCGATCATCATGCCGACCGACGCGAAGCGCGCGACGCCCGACAGGTTGCGCTTGACGACGCTGGCCAGCGTGGCCATGCCGAAGAACACCGCCGCCGTGCCGCCGAACGCGGTCATGATGATGTCGGCGCCGTTGCTGTAGCCGCCGAGCACCGCGCCGACCAGGCGCGACAGCATCAGGCCCATGAAGAACGTGAAGGCCAGCATCACGAAGACGCCCGCCGACGAGTTGCGCGTCGCCTGCACGCCGAACATCAGGCCGTACGCGCCGGCGAAGAAGACGATCATCGACATGCCCGGGGTCATGTGCGAGACGATGCCGGTCTGCACGCCGATCCAGGCGCCCAGCACCGTGGGGACCATCGACAGCGCGAGCAGCCAGTAGGTGTTGCGCAGCACGCGTTGGGTGTCGACGCCGTAGGCGGACCCGCCATTCAGGACTTCGAGCTGTTGCACGTTGCGATCCATGAGAAACACTCCATTCTTGGGAACATCCCGTCCGTTGGAGACGGTCGAGTCATTCTAGTTCCCCGGCGGCACCGGAGAGTTGACATGAGTCATGTGGTGATGCGCCCGGCGGATGACAAGGGGGTGACAAGCACGCCGCCGACGGCTATAATTTACAGGTTTACCCGCAACCAGCCCAGACGAGCGACAACCCCGCGAGCGCCTGAACAGCGACGCTTCTCCGGTACCGTCTACCGCAGTTCGAATTCCCCGCCCCAAGCCTGTCGACTTCACTCGACAGCCACGCGGCGGGAGTCTCGCGAAACTGGGCACCGCTACTCCGGAGTTCCCTTTGCTGCCTGTCCTGCCCCCCGCAATCCTTGCACTCGCAGACGGCACGGTCTTCTCCGGCACCTCGATCGGCGCCGCCGGCCACACGGTCGGCGAAGTGGTGTTCAACACCGCGCTGACTGGCTACCAGGAAATCCTCACCGACCCGAGCTACTGCAGGCAGATCGTCACGCTGACGTATCCGCACGTGGGCAGCTACGGCATCAGCGACGAGGACGTCGAGGCGTCGAAGATCCATGCCGCCGGCCTGATCATCAAGGATCTGCCGCTGCGACACTCCAATTTCCGCGCCTCCACGTCGCTGGACGCCTACCTGGCGCGCGAGGGCACCGTCGCCATCGCCGGCATCGACACCCGCAAGCTGACGCGCATCCTGCGCACCGACGGCGCGCAGAACGGCTGCATCGTCGCGTTCCCGGTGGGCCACGTCATCACCGAGGCCGACCGCGCCGACGCGGTTCGCCGTGCGCGCGCCGGCGAGAACATGGCCGGGCTCGATCTGGCCAAGGTCGTCAGCTGCACCAAGACCTACGAGTGGACGCAGAGCGAGTGGAGGCTCGGCAGCGGCTACGGCACGCAGGACGCGCCGAAGTTCCATGTCGTCGCGTTCGACTACGGCGTCAAGTTCAACATCCTGCGCATGCTGGCCGAGCGCGGCTGCCGCGTCACCGTGGTGCCGGCGCAGACGCCGGCCGACGTCGTGCTGGCGATGAAGCCGGACGGCGTGTTCCTGTCCAACGGCCCCGGCGACCCGGAGCCCTGCGACTACGCGATCGCCGCCACGCGCACCATCATCGAGACGGGCACGCCGACCTTCGGCATCTGCCTGGGCCACCAGATCATGGCGCTGGCGTCCGGCGCCAAGACCTTCAAGATGAAGTTCGGCCATCACGGCGCGAACCATCCGGTCAAGGAGACGAGCTCGGGCCGCGTGTCGATCACCAGCCAGAACCACGGCTTCGCGGTCGACGCCGCGACGCTGCCGGCCAACCTCGTGCCGACGCACGTCTCGCTGTTCGACGGCACGCTGCAGGGCCTGGCCCGCACCGACAAGCCGGCGTTCTGCTTCCAGGGCCACCCGGAAGCCTCGCCCGGCCCGCACGACATCGCCTACCTGTTCGACCGCTTCATCGATTCGATGTCCGCGAACACGACCCAGAACTGAAGCAGAGTCCGAATGCCCAAGCGCACCGACATCAAGTCCGTCCTCATCATCGGGGCCGGCCCGATCATCATCGGCCAGGCCTGCGAGTTCGACTACTCCGGCGCCCAGGCCTGCAAGGCCTTGCGCGAGGAGGGCTACAAGGTCATCCTCGTCAACTCGAACCCGGCCACGATCATGACGGATCCGGCCACGGCCGACGTCACCTATATCGAGCCGATCACGTGGCAGGTGGTCGAGAAGATCATCGAGAAGGAACGCCCCGACGCGATCCTGCCGACGATGGGCGGCCAGACCGCGCTCAACTGCGCGCTCGACCTGCACAAGCACGGCGTCCTCGACAAGTACAAGGTCGAGATGATCGGCGCCAACGAGCACGCGATCGAGAAGGCCGAGGACCGCCTGAAGTTCAAGGACGCGATGACCAAGATCGGTCTCGAGTCCGCCAAGTCGGGCATCGCGCATTCGATGGAGGAGGCCTGGGCCGTCCAGAAGCGCATCACCGCCGAGATCAACGGCAGCGGCTTCCCGATGGTGATCCGCCCCAGCTTCACGCTCGGCGGCTCCGGCGGCGGCATCGCCTACAACCCGGAAGAGTTCGAGGAGATCTGCAAGCGCGGCATCGACCTCTCGCCGACCAGCGAGCTGCTGATCGAGGAGTCGCTCAAGGGCTGGAAGGAATACGAGATGGAAGTGGTCCGCGACAAGGCGGACAACTGCATCATCATCTGCTCGATCGAGAATCTCGACCCGATGGGCATCCACACCGGTGACTCGATCACGGTCGCACCGGCGCAGACGCTCACCGACAAGGAATACCAGCTGCTGCGCAACGCATCGGTCGCGATCCTGCGCGAGATCGGCGTCGACACCGGCGGCTCCAACGTGCAGTTCTCGATCAATCCGGTCGACGGCCGCATGGTGGTCATCGAGATGAACCCGCGCGTGTCGCGCTCGTCGGCGCTGGCGTCGAAGGCCACGGGCTTCCCGATCGCCAAGATCGCCGCGAAGCTGGCGATCGGCTACACGCTCGACGAACTGCGCAACGACATCACCGGCGGCGCCACGCCGGCGTCGTTCGAGCCGTCGATCGACTACGTCGTCACCAAGATCCCGCGCTTCGCGTTCGAGAAGTTTCCGGCCGCCGATTCGCACCTGACCACGCAGATGAAGTCGGTCGGCGAGGTGATGGCGATGGGCCGCACGTTCCAGGAAAGCTTCCAGAAGGCGCTGCGCGGCCTCGAGACGGGCATCGACGGCCTGACCGAGCGCACCTCGTGCAAGGAAAGCGACCGCGAAGAGATCGTCGAGGAGATCACCAACGCCGGACCCGAGCGCATCCTGTTCGTCGGCGACGCGTTCCGCATCGGCATGTCTCTCGACGAGATCTTCGAGGCGACCAGGATCGACCCGTGGTTCCTCGCGCAGATCGAGGATCTCGTGAAGATCGAGCAGCAGCTGCGCGGCCGCAAGCTGGAGTCGCTGTCGGCCGCCGAGCTGCGCTTCGTCAAGCAGAAGGGCTTCTCCGACAAGCGCCTGGGCCTGCTGATGGGCAGCAACCAGCACGAGCTGCGCAAGACGCGCCACGCGCTCGGCGTGCGCCCGGTCTACAAGCGCGTCGACACCTGCGCCGCCGAATTCGCGACGCAGACGGCCTACATGTACTCGTCGTACGAGAACGTCGACGGCGAGTGCGAGGCCGCGCCCACGTCGCGCAAGAAGATCATGGTGCTGGGCGGCGGTCCGAACCGCATCGGCCAGGGCATCGAGTTCGACTACTGCTGCGTGCACGCCGCGCTCGCGATGCGCGAGGACGGCTACGAGACCATCATGGTCAACTGCAATCCCGAGACGGTCTCGACCGACTACGACACCTCGGACCGCCTGTACTTCGAGCCGGTGACGCTGGAGGACGTGCTCGAGATCGTCGACGTCGAGAAGCCGCACGGCGTGATCGTGCAGTACGGCGGCCAGACGCCGCTGAAGCTGGCGCTGGACCTCGAGTCGTACGGCGTGCCCATCATCGGCACCACGGCCGAATCGATCGACATCGCCGAGGACCGCGAGCGCTTCCAGAAGCTGCTGCACGACCTCGGCCTGAAGCAGCCGCCCAACCGCACAGCGCGCACCAACGAGCAGGCCATCGAGCTGGCGCAGGAGATCGGCTATCCGCTGGTCGTGCGCCCGAGCTACGTGCTGGGCGGCCGCGCGATGGAGATCGTGCACGGCGACAAGGATCTCGAGCGCTACATGCGCGAGGCCGTCAAGGTCAGCGCGAAGTCGCCGGTGCTGCTCGACCGCTTCCTCGACGACGCGATCGAAGTCGACGTCGACTGCATCAGCGACGGCGCCGACGTGATGATCGGCGGCATCATGGAGCACATCGAGCAGGCCGGCGTGCACTCCGGCGACTCGGCGTGCTCGCTGCCGCCGTACTCGCTGTCGCCCGCGATGCAGGACGAGTTGCGCCGCCAGGCCACGCTGATGGCCAAGGCGCTGAAGGTCGTCGGCCTGATGAACACGCAGTTCGCGATCCAGGGCGAAGGCGACGAGGCTGTCGTCTACGTGCTGGAAGTGAACCCGCGCGCGTCGCGCACGGTGCCGTTCGTGTCGAAGGCGACGGGCCAGGCGCTCGCCAAGATCGCCGCGCGCTGCATGGCCGGCACCAAGCTCGCCGACCAGGTGGGCCTGCACGGCAGGCCGCCGGTCGAGATCGTGCCGCCGTACTTCTCGGTCAAGGAAGCCGTCTTCCCGTTCAACAAGTTCCCGGGCGTCGATCCGGTGCTGGGCCCCGAGATGCGTTCGACCGGCGAGGTGATGGGCACGGGCCGCACGTTCGCGGAAGCGATGCTCAAGAGCCAGCTGGGCGCGGGCTCGCGCCTGCCGACCAAGGGCAACGTGGTGCTGTCGGTGAAGAACGCCGACAAGGCGCGCGCCGTGAAGGTCGCGAGCGACCTGATCAACCTCGGCTTCACGCTGTCGGCCACCAAGGGCACGGCGGCGGCGATCGCCGAGGCCGGCATTCCGGTCAAGCTGTGCAACAAGGTCAAGGACGGCCGTCCTCACATCGCCGACATGATCAAGGCCGGCGAGGTGCAGCTCGTCTTCACGACGGTCGACGAGACGCGCACGGCGATTGCCGACTCGCGCTACATCCGCACGGCAGCGATCGCCAACCGCGTCACGTACTACACCACGATGGCCGGCTGCGAAGCCGCCACCGAGGCGTTGAAGCACGAGGACGACATCACGGTGGTTTCCCTGCAGGAACTGCACGCGGAACTGCCCTGAAACTGATCTAAACTGGCGTTCCTTCCAGTCCGACTGGACCCGCCGCCCGCCAGCAGTCGCCAGATTGCTTCGGGGCGGCGGTTTGCTTTTCTCCTCTGAGACTCCCGATATGGCCACGATTCCCCTGACCCGCCGCGGCGCCGAAAAACTGAAGGAAGAGCTGCACCGACTCAAGACGGTGGAGCGCCATGCGGTCATCCAGGCCATCGCGGAGGCGCGCGCGCAGGGCGACCTGTCCGAGAACGCCGAGTACGAGGCCGCCAAGGACAAGCAGGCGTTCATCGAAGGCCGCATCCTGCACATCGACGGCCAGCTGGCGGCGGCGCAGATCATCAATCCGGCCGATGTCGACGCCGGTGGCCGCATCGTCTTCGGCAGCACCGTGGTGCTGGAAGAGGAAGAGTCGGGCCAGGAAGTGACCTACCAGATCGTCGGCGACGACGAGGCCGACATCAAGCAGAACCTGGTCTCCATCAGCTCGCCGATCGCGCGCGCGCTGATCGGCAAGGAAGCCGGCGACACGGCCGACGTGCACGCCCCTGGCGGTGCGAAGCGCTACGAAATCGTCGAAGTGAAGTACATCTGAACTGGTGCACCGGCTTCCGGCATGAGGTTCACCGAAAGCCTGCGCCGGCTGTTGCCCGGCCTCTGGTTCGGCGTGCTGCTGGCGATCGCGCTGATCGCGACGCCGGCGGCGTCGAACGCGCTCGACAAGGCGTCCTTCGGCGCGGTGGCGCGCGCGATCTTCGCCCGCGAGGCGCCGACCAGCCTGGTCTTCGGCGTGCTGATCCTGGTGATCGAACGCCGCGACGCGCTCGCGCGCCACATGGCGACAGGCGTGACCCAGTTCTCGTCGGAGATGTTGCTGGCGGCCGGTGCGCTGTTCTGCACGGTCGCCGGCTACTACGGGCTGCTGCCGGCGATGGAGCAGGCGCGCCTGGGCGGGCCCACGCAGCTGAGCTTCCTGCAACTGCACGCGCTGAGCCTGGCGTTCTTCGGCCTCAAGGGCCTGATGGTGCTCGTGCTGGCCTGGAAGGCGACGCGGTGAGCCGCGCCGCCAGGCCGTCAGACCTTCTTCTTGATGCTGGTGATGCGCTTCTTGGCGCGCTTGACCTGTCCGCCGGCCGTCACGCGCTCGTTGCCGAGGACGGTGACCTTCTTGATCTGCGGCCGATGGCTGCCGCGCTTGGCGAACTTCAGGATCTTGACGACGCGCGGGCCCAGGTTGGTGTCGGACACGCGTTCCGGCTCCACCTCTTCCATCGGGCGCCACAGCACCAGCAGCTTGCCGATGTGCTGGATCGGCGCCGCGTTGAGCTTGTCGGCCATTTCGGTCAACATCGCCTCGCGGGCCGCGCGGTCGTCCGAGAAGACGCGCACCTTGATCAGGCCGTGCGAACGGATCGCGACCTCGGCCTCCTTGAGGACGGCGGGCGTCAGTCCGTCGGCACCGATCATGACCACGGGGTCGAGATGGTGGGCGTCGCCACGCTTTTCTTTGCGTTCGGCAGGGGTCAGTTGAATCAGGGCCATGCCCGTATTATCCCGTAGTCATGAAAATCAAGACGAAAAGCAAGAAGGTCAACAAGCAGTGGCTGCAGGATCACGCCAATGACCCCTATGTGAAGCTCGCGCAGCGCGAGGGTTTCCGGGCCCGTGCGGCCTACAAGCTGTCGGAGATCGACGAGCAGTTCAAGCTGCTGCGCCCGGGGCAACTGGTGGTCGATCTCGGCTCGACGCCGGGCGCCTGGAGCCAGTACATCCGCCGCAAGTTCGCCGCCGGCGGTGCCGCGGTGGGCGAGCTGAATGGTCGCATTGTCGCGCTGGACCTGCTCGAGATGGCGCCGATCGAAGGCGTCACGTTCATCCAGGGCGATTTCCGCGACGACGACGTGCTGGCCAAGCTCAACGCGGCCGTCAACAACGAGCCGGTGGACGTGGTGGTCTCCGACATGGCGCCCAACCTGACGGGCGTGACGGTGACCGACACCGCCCGCGTGGCGCACCTGGTCGAACTGGCTGTCGACTTCGCGCTGCAGCACCTGAAGCCGGAAGGCGCCCTCGTCACCAAGGTGTTTCACGGAAGCGGCTACGGTGAACTGGTGGAGCTGTTCCGCGCCAGTTTTCGCACTGTCAAGGCCGTCAAGCCGAAGGCGTCGCGCGACAAGTCGTCCGAAACTTTCCTGGTGGGTTTCGGTCTGAAGAATCCCGGCGCGCGCTGAGGGCACGACGCCTGCCGGGCATGCAACGTGGCGCGGACGGCGCATCCAGCGCCGAAAATGTGCGATTGGCTGCCTTCTCGACCCCAGCAATCGGGTTCCCAGGGTATTGACTGGCCTAGAATCATCCCCATCTGCCGTGGGAAGTGGCATTTTCTAAGAAGGAGCCGCGGTGAACAATCAATGGTTTTCGAAGATCGCAGTCTGGCTCGTGATCGCGCTTGTGCTGTTTACGGTCTTCAAATCGTTCAACACGGCGCAGACGCAGAGCGGACGCGTGGGCTATTCCGATTTCCTCGAGGAAGTGCGCAACAAGCACATCCAGAGCGTGGAGATCACCGAGGGTAGCGGCGGCATCGACATCTCCGCGCGCACGACGGACGGCAAGACCGAGCACACCACCGGCAGCCTGCTCGACCGCGGCCTGACGGGCGACCTGCTGAACAACAACGTCAAGTTCGACATCAAGCCGCGCGAAGAGCAAGGCATGCTGACGACGCTGCTGCTGTCGTGGGCGCCGATGCTGCTGCTGATCGGCGTCTGGGTGTACTTCATGCGCCAGATGCAGGGCGGCGGCAAGGGCGGCGCGTTCAGCTTCGGCAAGAGCAAGGCCAAGATGCTCGACGAGGCCAACAACTCGGTCACCTTCGCCGACGTCGCGGGTTGCGACGAGGCCAAGGAAGAAGTCAAGGAACTGGTCGACTTCCTGCGCGACCCACAGAAGTTCCAGAAGCTGGGCGGTCGCATCCCGCGCGGCGTGCTGCTGGTCGGCCCTCCGGGCACCGGCAAGACGCTGCTCGCCAAGGCGATCGCCGGCGAAGCCAAGGTGCCGTTCTTCTCGATCTCGGGCTCCGACTTCGTCGAGATGTTCGTCGGCGTGGGCGCGGCCCGCGTGCGCGACATGTTCGAGCAGGCCAAGAAGAGCGCACCCTGCATCATCTTCGTCGACGAAATCGACGCGGTCGGCCGCCATCGCGGCGCCGGCCTGGGCGGCGGCAACGACGAGCGCGAGCAGACCCTCAACCAGATGCTGGTCGAGATGGACGGCTTCGAGACGAACCTGGGCGTCATCGTGATGGCCGCCACCAACCGTCCCGACATCCTGGATCCGGCGCTGCTGCGCCCGGGCCGCTTCGACCGCCAGGTCTACGTCACGCTGCCGGACATCCGCGGCCGCGAGCAGATCCTGGGCGTCCACATGCGCAAGGTGCCGATCGGCGCCGACGTCAACGCCAACGTCATCGCGCGCGGCACGCCGGGCATGTCGGGCGCCGACCTCGCCAACCTGGTCAACGAGGCCGCGCTGATGGCGGCGCGCCGCAGCGGCCGCGTCGTCGAGATGATCGACTTCGAGAAGGCCAAGGACAAGATCTTCATGGGTGCGGAACGCCGCAGCGCCGTGATCGATCCGGAAGACCTGAAGAACACCGCGTACCACGAGGCGGGCCACGCCTTCGTGATGCTCAAGCTGCCCAAGCACGATCCGGTGCACAAGGTCACCATCATCCCGCGCGGCCGCGCGCTGGGTGTCGCGTTCTACCTGCCCGAGAAGGACAACAACTCGCCGGACAAGGAATACATGCTCGCCAACATCGCCGCGCTGTACGCGGGGCGCATCGCGGAAGAGGTGTTCATGGGCCAGCAGACGGTCGGCGCCTCCAACGACTTCCAGCGTGCCACGCAGATCGCGCGCGACATGGTGATGAAGTACGGCATGTCCGAGTCGCTGGGGCCGATGGTCTACGCGGAGAACGAGGGCGAGGTCTTCCTGGGCCGCTCGGTCACGCGCACGACCAACATCAGCGAATCGACGATGCAGAAGGTCGACGCCGAGATCCGCAACATCCTCGACACGCAGTACGCCCTGGCGCGCAACCTGATCGAGACGGAGCGCGACAAGGTCGAGGCCATCGCCCAGGCGCTGCTGGAATGGGAGACCATCTACCGCGAGCAGATGGACGACATTATGGAAGGTCGTCCGCCGCGTCCGCCCAAGGACTGGACGCCGACGATGAACCGGCAGAACAATCCGCCGCCGGTCAAGGTCGACAACGCGCCGGCCGCGGCCTGACGTCCTTGCCGTCCGACGCTTCCTGACCGGACACCAACGGGGCCTCGCGCCCCGTTTTGCATTTCCTCCTCGCGCCTTCCGATGATCTGGCAAACCAGCCGCTTTCGCATCGACCTGACGCGGCCCCGGGTGATGGGCATCGTCAACGTCACCCCCGATTCGTTCTCGGACGGCGGTCGCTATGCGCAGGCGGACGCCGCGCGCACGCATTGCGACCGGCTGGTGGAGCAGGGTGCCGACATCCTCGACATCGGCGGCGAGTCCACGCGCCCGGGCGCGCGCCTGCCCGATACCGCGGAGCAACTGGCCCGCGTGCTGCCCGTGCTGCGCCACGCCGTCACGCTGGGCGTGCCGGTGTCGGTCGACACCGCCGATCCGGTCGTGATGGGCGAGGCGCTGGCGCTCGGGGTCGACATCCTCAACGACGTCCGCGCGCTGCAGGCGCCCGGCGCGCTGGCGGTCGCCGCCGCGCACCCGACGGCGGGCATCTGCCTGATGCACATGCAGGGTGAGCCGGGCTCGATGCAGGCCGCGCCGCACTACGACAACGACGACGTCGTCGCCGCGGTCGCCGAGTTCCTCGCCGAACGGCGCGACGCCGCGCTGGCGGCCGGCGTCTCGCGCGAGCGCATCGTGCTGGATCCGGGGATCGGCTTCGGCAAGACGCCGGAGCACAATCTGGCGCTGGCCCGGCAGCAGCACCGTCTGCTGCGGCTGGGTTGTCCGCTGCTCCTCGGCTGGTCGCGCAAGTCCACGCTCGGCCAGCTCACCGGCCGGCCGGTGGCCGAACGCGTTGCGGCCAGCGTGTCCGCAGCGCTGGCGGCCGTGCACCGGGGCGCGGCCATCGTGCGCGTGCACGACGTCGCCGAGACCGTGGATGCGCTGAAGGTCTGGCGCGCCCTGGCTTCTTCCCAACCCAACGACGACGCCTGCATCCCGTCCTGACGGTCAGCCGGCGCACGATTCCCACCGAGACTTCCACCATGAGCAGAACCTTCTTCGGCACCGACGGCATCCGTGGCACGGTCGGCACCGCCCCGATCACGGCTGACTTCATGCTGCGTCTCGGCCACGCCGTCGGCCGCGTCCTGCGCCGCAGGGCGCCCAAGGCGACGGTGCTGATCGGCAAGGACACGCGCGTGTCGGGCTACATGATCGAGTCGGCGCTCGAGGCCGGATTCGCGTCGGCCGGCGTCGACGTGCTGCTCACCGGCCCGTTGCCCACGCCCGGCGTCGCCTACCTGACGCGCGCGTTGCGCGTCGACCTGGGCGTCGTGATCAGCGCCTCGCACAACCCGTTCGGCGACAACGGCGTCAAGTTCTTCTCGGCCTCGGGCGAGAAGCTGCCCGACCAGTGGGAGATGGACGTCGAGGCCGCGCTGGCCGAGCCGGCGCAGTGGGTCGACTCGGCCGCGCTCGGCAAGGCACGCCGCCTGGACGACGCCGCCGGCCGCTATCTCGAGTTCTGCAAGAGCACGTTCTCGCAGGAGCTCTCGCTCAAGGGGCTGAAGATCGTCGTCGACGGCGCGCATGGCGCGGCGTACCACGTGGCGCCGAGCGTGTTCCACGAACTCGGCGCCGAGGTGATCACCATCGGCTGCGAGCCGAACGGCTTCAACATCAACGACAAGGTCGGCGCGACGGCCCCGCAAGCGCTGGTCGAAGCGGTCGTGCAGCATGGTGCGGACTACGGCGTCGCGCTCGACGGCGACGCCGACCGCTTGCAGATGGTGGATGTCAGCGGCCGCTGCTACGACGGCGACGAACTGCTCTACGCGGTGGTGGCCGATCGCCTGGCGCGCGGCCAGGCGGTGCCCGGCGTCGTCGGTACGCTGATGACCAACATGGCGGTTGAGCAGGCCCTGCACGGGCGCGGCGTGCCGCTGGTGCGTGCGAAGGTGGGCGATCGCTACATCCTGGAAGAGCTGCTGGCGCGGGGCTGGCAGCTCGGCGGCGAGAATTCCGGCCACCTGCTGGTGCTGGACCGTCACACCACCGGCGACGGCATCGTCAGCGCGTTGCAGGTGCTGCAGGCGATTCGGCGCACCGGCCAGACGCTGCCGGCGCTGCTGGACGGCGTCCATCTGTTCCCGCAGGTGATGATCAACGTGCGCCTGGCCGTTCGTTCGGATTGGCAGCAGAACGCGACGCTGGTGGCCGAGAAGGCCCGGGTCGAGCGCGAGCTGGGCAACGACGGACGGGTGCTGATCCGCGCGTCCGGCACCGAGCCGGTGCTGCGGGTGATGGTCGAAACGCGCGAACGGGCGCTTGCCCAGGCGCTTGCCAACCGGCTTGCGGAGGCCGCCCGGGCCTCATGACAATCCTGTGACAGGCGCGGGATCGACTGTCACAATCCGTCCAACGCTGCTCGACGGCACCTGCAAGTTGCTGATTCGCCAGGGCATTTTGCCTGGGGCAAGGGTTTGCATCGAACCGCCACGGTAGTGTCATAGTCTTGTCATGCGGGCCTTCTACATTGGCGCAGTCCCTTTAAACTGCCCCCGAAAGGCTAGACCATGAGCTTCCAACCGATTCGTCTGGCGTGCGCTGCTGCTGCCATGAGCGTCCTGGCGTTCTCCGCGCATGCCGCTGATGAAGTGACCGGCGCCGGCGCATCGTTCCCGGCCCCGATCTACTCGAAGTGGGCCGAGGCCTACAACAAGGCCACCGGCAACAAGATCAACTACCAGTCCGTCGGTTCCGGCGCGGGCATCAAGCAGATCAACGCGAAGACGGTCGACTTCGGCGCTTCGGACATGCCCCTGAAGGACGAGGAGCTCAAGACCTCCGGCCTGATGCAGTTCCCGACCGTCATCGGCGGCGTGGTTCCCGTCATCAACGTCGCGGGCGTGAAGCCCGGCCAGCTGAAGTTGACCGGCGCCGTCCTGGGCGACATCTACCTGGGCAAGGTCACCAAGTGGAACGACCCGTCGATCACCGCGCTGAACCCGGGCGTCGCCTTGCCGGACACGACGATCTCGACGGTGCACCGCGCCGACGGTTCGGGCACCAGCTTCATCTTCACCAACTACCTGTCGAAGGTGAACGCCGAGTGGAAGGCCAAGGTCGGTGAGGGCACCGCCGTCAACTGGCCGTCGAACGGCGTCGGCGGCAAGGGCAACGAAGGCGTGTCGCAATACGTGCAGCGCCTGCCGAACTCGATCGGCTACGTCGAGTACGCCTACGCCAAGCAGAACAAGATGGACTTCGTGCAGCTGAAGAACCAGTCCGGCTCCTTCGTCGAGCCCGTCGAAGGCGCCTTCAAGGCCGCCGCCGCCGGCGCCGACTGGACGAAGTCGTTCTACCAGGTGCTGACCGACGAGCCGGGCAAGGATTCCTGGCCCATCACCGGCGCCACGTTCATCCTGATGCACACCGCCCAGGACAAGCCCGCGCAAGCCACCGCCGTCCTGAAGTTCTTCGACTGGTCGTACGCCAACGGCGACAAGGCCGCCGGCGAACTCGACTACGTGCCGCTGCCGGACTCGCTGAAGGCAGCGATCCACAAGGCGTGGGATTCGTCGATCAAGGACACGGCCGGCAAGGCCATCGCGTCGAAGTAAGCAAGTCGCCTGAAAGAGGCGTTTCCGCCGCGCCGTCATCGACGGCCGGCGGAGTTCTCACATCATTGGAGGCCTCCTTGGCTGCCACACTGCCCGCCGACCCCGCCTTGAGCAAAGCGAAAGACTCCGGCCGTCCGCCCGAGCGACGCCACAACGCACCCTGGGGCGACGCGGTCTTCTCGGTGCTCGCGCACGCGGCCGCGTGGCTGACCCTGGCGATCCTGGCGGGCATCATCGGCTCGCTGGTCATCGGCGCGATGCCGGCCATGCGCCAGTTCGGCATCGCCTTCCTGTGGCACAGCGACTGGGATCCGGTGCAGGACCACTACGGGGGCCTGGCCATGATCTACGGCACGCTCGCGACGTCGGCCATCGCGCTGCTGATCGCGGTGCCCGTGAGCTTCGGCATCGCGCTGTTCCTCACCGAGATGTCGCCGGGCTGGCTGAAGCGTCCGCTGGGCGTGGCCATCGAACTGCTGGCCGGCGTGCCGTCCATCGTCTACGGCATGTGGGGCCTGACCGTCTTCGGTCCGATCCTGGCCACCTACGTCGAGGTGCCGCTGCAGAACGCTTTCGGCAACGTGCCGGTGCTGGGCACGCTGTTCTCCGGGCCGCCGGTGGGCATCGGCATCCTGTGCGCCGGCATCATCCTGGCCATCATGATCATCCCTTTCATCGCCTCGGTGATGCGCGACGTGTTCGAAGTGACGCCGCCGATGCTCAAGGAATCGGCCTACGGCCTGGGTTCGACCACCTGGGAAGTCGTCTACAAGATCGTCCTGCCGTTCACGAAGACCGGCGTCATCGGCGGCATCATGCTGGGCCTGGGCCGTGCGCTCGGCGAGACGATGGCCGTCACGTTCGTCATCGGCAACCAGAGCCAGTTGAGCCAGCTGACGCTGTTCAACGCGGCCAACACCATCACCTCCGTGCTGGCGAACGAATTCGCCGAGGCCGAGGGGCTGCACCGCGCGTCGCTGCTGTACCTCGCGCTGGTGCTGTTCGTCATCACGTTCATCGTCCTGTCGCTCGCGAAGATGCTGCTGATGCGTCTGCAACGCGGCGAGGGAGCAAAGACGTGAGCCCGCACGGCCGCCCGAAGGGCGAACTTATCGCAGTGCGCAGCACGGAGGTTTCACAATGACCGCCATTTCGTCGATGTCCGGCAAGCGCATGGCGATGCACAACCGCCGCAAGCGCGTCAACACCGTCGCCCTGACGCTCGCCTTCGGCGCGATGGCGTTCGGCGTGTTCTGGCTGATCTGGATCCTGTTCGAGACGATCCGCCTCGGCGGCGGCGGCCTGAACTGGGCGCTGTTCACCGAGTCGACGCCGGCGGCCATGTCCGACGGCGGCGGCCTCGCGAACGCTCTCTACGGCTCGGTCGTGATGGTCATCGTCGCGACGCTGATCGGCACGCCGATCGGCATCTTCTCGGGCATCTACCTGGCCGAGTACGGCGCGAAGGGGCGCCTCGCGGCGATCACGCGCTTCATCAACGACGTGCTGCTGTCGGCGCCGTCGCTGGTGATCGGCCTGTTCATCTACGAACTGATCGTCGTGCCGACGGGCGGCGCGTCCGGCTGGGCAGGTTCGATCGCGCTGGCGCTGATCGTCATCCCGGTCGTGATCCGCACCACCGAGAACATGCTCAACCTCGTGCCGCACGCGTTGCGCGAGGCCGCCTACGCGCTCGGCACGCCGAAGTGGAAGGTGATCTCCACGGTCACGCTGACGGCCGCCCGCGCGGGCGTCATCACCGGCATCCTGCTGGCCGTCGCGCGCATCGCCGGCGAGACCGCGCCGCTGCTCTACACCGCGCTGTCGAACCAGTTCTTCAATTCGAATCTCGCCAAGCCGATGGCCAGCATTCCGGTGGTCATCTTCAACTTCGCGAACTCCGCGTACCCCAACCTGCAACGCATCGCGTGGGCCGGCGTGTTCCTCATCACGCTGGGCGTGCTGGGCCTGAACATCGCCGCGCGCGTGTTCTTCCGCAACAAGAATTGAGAGTCATCATGGACGCCAAGGTCGACCTGCCGGTCAACGAGAAAGCCAAGCTTTCCATCCGCAACCTGAACTTCTATTACGGTGGTTTCCACGCGCTGAAGAACATCAACCTCGACATCCCCGAAGGCAAGGTCACGGCCTTCATCGGGCCGTCGGGCTGCGGCAAGTCCACGCTGCTGCGCACGTTCAACCGCATGTACGCGCTCTATCCCGAACAGCGCGCGGTGGGCGAGATCATGCTGGACGGCGAGAACGTGCTGGATGCCAAGCTAGACGTCAGCCTGCTGCGTGCCAAGGTCGGCATGGTGTTCCAGAAGCCGACGCCGTTCCCGATGTCGATCTACGACAACATCGCCTTCGGCGTGCGCCTGTTCGAGACGCTGCCGCGCGTGGAGATGGACGAGCGCGTGGAGTGGGCCCTGAAGAAGGCCGCGCTGTGGAACGACGTCAAGGACAAGCTCACGCAGCAAGGCTCCGCGCTGTCCGGCGGCCAGCAGCAGCGCCTGTGCATCGCGCGCGGCATCGCGATCAAGCCCGAGGTGCTGCTGCTCGACGAGCCTTGCTCCGCGCTGGATCCGATCTCCACCGGCAAGATCGAGGAGTTGATCCACGAGCTCAAGTCGGACTACACGGTGGTGATCGTCACCCACAACATGCAGCAGGCCGCGCGCTGCTCGGACTACACGGCATACATGTATTTGGGCGACCTGGTGGAGTTCGGCAAGACGACCGACCTCTTCATGAAGCCCAAGAAGAAGGACACCGAGGACTACATCACCGGCCGCTTCGGCTGATCGTCCTCAGCCATTCTTCAGTGATACCCAGTACCGTATCCAACGTGCCGCGAAGGCACACCCCGTTTCCAGGGAGAAGACCATGACCGACAAGCATCTGTCCACGCAATTCGACGCCGAACTCAGCGAGATCTCGAACCGCGTCCTCGAAATGGGCGGCCTCGTCGAATCGCAGGTCGCCCAGGCGGTCTACGCGCTGACGAACTTCAGCGGCGAGACGGCCAGCCTGGTGCTCGACCGCGAGCTGCGCGTCAACCAGATGGAAGTCGAGATCGACCGCGATCTGTCCGCGATCATCGCGCGCCGCCAGCCTACGGCTCGCGACCTGCGCCTGCTGATCGCCATCTCGAAGACGATCGGCAACCTCGAGCGCATCGGCGACGAGGCCACGCGCATCGCGCGCACGGTGCAGCGCCTGATGAACTCCGGCGTCTCGAGCCGCCTGCGCCTGCCGGTGGCCGACATCGCCTTCGGCGCCAACCTGGCCACCGCGCAGCTGCGCAAGGTGCTGGACGCCTTCGCCCGCCTCGACGTCGGCCGCGCGCTGGAAGTGCTCAAGCAGGACGACGAGATCGACAAGGAATTCGACGGCCTGTTGCGCAAGCTCATCACCTACATGATGGAAGACCCGCGCACGATCTCGTCGTCGATCGATCTCGTGTTCGTGGCCAAGGCCATCGAGCGCGTCGGCGACCACGCGAAGAATCTCTCCGAGCAGATCATCTACATCGTCAAGGGCACCGACGTCCGTCACCACACCGTCGAAGCCGTCGAAGACGCCGTCCGCTGAAGACATGACTGCCCCACTCGCTACGCTCGTCGCCCCCAAGGGGCTGCGCGCGTCTTGCTCCGGAGCGGCCGCGCGCGGCGCCGCGCGGTTCCTTCGTTCGGCAACCTGAAATTGGAAAGAGCAACAGCATGAGCCGTATCCTCGTCGTCGAAGACGAATCCGCGATCGCCGAACTGGTCGCGATCAACCTGCGTCACGCCGGGTTCGAAGTGTCCGTCGCCGAGACGGCGGACGCAGCCCAGGCCGAGGTCGACCGCGTCCTGCCGGAGCTGGTCGTCCTCGACTGGATGCTGCCGGGCCAGACCGGCCTCGCGCTCGCCAAGCGCTGGCGCTCGGAGGCGCGCACGCGCGACCTGCCCATCATCATGCTGACCGCGCGCTCGGAGGAGGCCGACAAGCTGTCGGGCCTCGACGCCGGCGCCGACGACTACCTGACCAAGCCGTTCTCCACCAAGGAGCTGCTGGCGCGCATCCGTGCGGTGCTGCGTCGCAAGGCGCCGGAGGCGCTGGACTCGGCGGTCGAGGTCTCCGGACTGCGCCTGGATCCGGCCACGCGCCGCGTCACGCGCGGCACGCAGGAGGTCAAGATCGGCCCGACCGAATTCCGCCTGCTGCATTTCTTCATGACGCACACCGAGCGCGTGCACAGCCGTACGCAGCTGCTCGATCGCGTGTGGGGCGACCACGTGTTCATCGAGGAGCGCACCGTGGACGTCCACGTCAAGCGCCTGCGCGAGGCGCTCGCGCCCGTGCAGTGTTCGACGCTCATCGAGACGGTGCGCGGCGCGGGCTATCGCCTGACGCAGCAGACCGCGGCGACGTCCGTCTGAGCCTGGCCCGGAACTCCAGGAGCGCGCCGTGAGCTGGCTGCTGAATCGCGCCATGCTGGCCATCGTCCTCACGCTCGTGGGCGCGGGGATCGGTGCCGTCGTCGGCGATCTCGTCGGCGTGCGCCAGCTCGGCCCGGCCATCGGCGCCGCGGTGGCGGTGGGCGTCTGGGTGCTGGTGGACGGCGTCCGCGCGCTGCACCTGATGAACTGGCTGCGCGGCGACCTCGAGCGCGAGGCCCCGCGCGACCGCGGCTTCTGGGGCGAGGCGTCGTACCGCATCGAGCGCGCGCTGCGCCAGCGCGACCGCGGACTTGCGTTGGAGCGTGATCGGTTCGGGCAATTCATGTCCGCCATCGAGGCCTCGCCCAACGGCGTGCTGCTGCTCGACCCGACCGACCAGATCCTGTGGCTCAACGCCGTCGCCGCGACGCACTTCGGACTCGATCCGGTGCGCGACCGCCTGCAGCGCGTGACCAACCTCGTGCGCTCGCCGACCTTCGTGGCCTACCTGCAGGCCGGTGCGTTCGACGATCCGGTCGTGTTCTCCACGCCCGGTGGCGATTCGACGCTCAGCGTGATCGTCAGCCGCTACGGCGAGGGCATGCGCCTCGTGCTGACGCAGGACATCACCGAACGCGAGCGCACCGAGGCGATGCGGCGCGATTTCGTCGCGAACGTCTCTCATGAAATCCGCACGCCGCTGACGGTGTTGGCCGGCTTCGTCGAGACGATCGCCTCGCTGCCACTGACCGACGTCGAGCGCGAACGCGTGCTCGCGCTGATGACGCAGCAGACCTCGCGCATGACGACGCTCGTCGAGGACCTGCTGACGCTGGCCAAGCTCGAAGGCAGCCCGCGCCCGACCTGCGAGCGCTGGACGCCGGTGGCGCGGCTGTTCGCGCAGGTCGAGAGCGAGGCGCGCGGGCTGTCCGCGGGACGCCACACGCTGCGCTTCAACGTACAGGGCAGCGACGAGCTGGCCGGCAACGAGAGCGAATGGACCAGCGCCATCGCCAACCTCGTGAGCAACGCCGTGCGCTACACGCCGTCGGGCGGCACGATCACGGTGGCGTGGACGCATCGCAGCGACGGCAACGCCGAGATCGAGGTCAAGGACACCGGCCCCGGCATCGCGCGCGAGCACATCGGTCGCCTGACCGAACGCTTCTACCGCGTCGACGGCAGCCGCTCGCGCGACACCGGCGGCACCGGCCTGGGGCTGTCGATCGTCAAGCACGTGGTGCAGCGCCATGGCGGCGAGCTCGACATCCAGAGCGAACTGGGCCGCGGCTCGACCTTCCGCATCGTCGTGCCGGCCGCGCGCGTGCGCCCGCTGGCGTCGGCGCAGTCGGCGACCGAAGAGCCGTCCGCCGTCCGCTGAGCACCTGATCGCTGCCACTGCGGGCAATCCCGTGGTGGTTTCCACCGCGGCGCGGCGGCGAGATCAGGGCCTAGACTGCGCCTCATGGCCTTCGACATCCCCACGCTGCGCACCGAGCGCCTCGACCTCGTCCCGCCGAGCGCGGAGTGCGCGGATCTGTACCGCACGTTCTATACGGACCGGGACGCCTCCTCGTCGTACGGCGGCCCGCTGTCGGTCGTCGGTTCGTGGACGCGCCTGGCCAGCGATCTCGGCTCGTGGCACCTGCAGGGCTTCGGCGTCTGGGTGATGCGCGATCGCGAGCGCGGCGAACTGGTCGGCGTGTGCGGCTTCTGGCAGGCGCCGGGCTGGCGCCGCGAGCTCACCTGGTGGCTGCTGCCGCGCCATCGCAGCCGCGGCTTCGCGCAGGAGGCCTCGGAGGCCGTCGTGACGCATGCCTACGAAGTGCTCGGCTGGCCGTCCGTCGAGACCTACATGGTCGACACCAACGACCAGGCGCGGGCGCTCGTCAAGCGCCTCGGCGGCGAGCAGATCGAGCGCTTCGTCGCGCCGGACGGCGCCGAGCGCGACCTGTTCCGCATTCCGCGTCCGGAGCGGCCGGCGCCCTGACGCGTCAGTGCGACGGCGCCGATGCCGCAAGCGCGGGCATGGCCGAGGCATCGGGCTCGATGCCCCTGAGCGCGCCGTCGATCTGCTGCAGTTGCGACTCGATGATCGCCAACGCGCGCACGCGCGAGTTCAGCAGCGTCGGGATCGGGTTCGCGCTGCCCGTGCAGAGCGGCAGCGACAGCGCCGACAGATTGAGCACTGCGTTGTCGCGCACCGTGTCCCAGACAGCTTGCGAGAAGAAGCGCTGGAAAGCGTAGGTCTGGCCGTAGCGCGTCAGGTCGTCGTGATCGAGAGGTAGTTGACCGCGTGATCGGCGACCGCCGCGTCCCAGCCGCGTCGAATTCGATGTCCGAATGCGGCAGGACGACGCGTTCGCCGCGCAGGAGACTGCAGTCATTCCTTCACTGCACGAATGCATCTCATGACCTCGTTCCGACTGGTCGGCCTCAGCGCCGAGAACTTCGAACCGTTCTTCGCGATGAGCGACGACGAGTTGTCCGCGCTCGGCGCGCGCCGCATCGTCGCCGACGAAGCGTTCGGCTTCCCGTGCCGCGTCTCGCTGGCCGACGCCGAGGTCGGCGACGAGTTGCTGCTGCTGCCCTTCGACCACTTGCTCACGCGTTCGCCGTACCGCGCGAGCGGGCCGGTCTTCGTTCGCAAGGGCGCGCGGCGCGCCGTGCTCGGGCCGGGCGAGATCCCCCCGTACGTCGCGCGGCGCTGGATGTCGGTGCGCGCCTATGACTCGAGCGACATGATGATCGCGGCCGACGTCTGCGACGTCTGCGACGGCAGCGACGTGCGCGGCGTCCTCTCGCGCTTCATCGCCGATCCCGCGGTCGCGTTCATCCACCTGCACAACGCCAAGCGCGGATGCTTCTCGTGCCGCGTGGAGCGCTGCGACTGAGAGAGGAGTTTCGGCGCGCTACGATCGCGCATGGATCTCCGGCCGCAACTTTCCGGCAGCGTCCGCGCGTAAGCGCATCATGCCGGCTTGGCGTACTCCGCCTCGACCCACGAGGTGGCGACGGCCATCGTCAGCTTGAAGTCCGGCCGCACCTTCAGCTGCGCGATCTGCTCGCCGAACTCGTCCTGCGCGGCGAGCAGCGCGTGCGGATCGAACTCGTCGGGCACGATGTCCAGCGTCACCAGCACGCGGCCGGTGTCGGTCGCGACCTGGAACTGCTTGTGCATCGCCGCGTGCAGCGCCTGCTCGTGGCGGCGGATCACCTCCGAGGCCGTCTTCACCAGCGTGTTGAACGCGTTGACGTCCAGCGGCTTCGGGTTCTTCTTGTCGCGGCCCATGGTCCACGGGCCGACCAGCGCGGGTTCGCGCTCGCCGTCGCGCGTCATCGCGACGGCCCAGCCGTCGTCGTCCTCGTTCTTGACGACGCGGGCCGTCCAGCCGTTGTCCACCCACAGTCGCGGCTCGTGCACGGGCTCGTCGGAGCCGCCTTCGGCGTGTTCGTTCTCGATATTCGAATCCATGCGTGCATGATACGGGGCGGGCGCGGAACCAGCGGACGGCCAAGTCGCTCAAAATGAGCTGGCGCGCGCTTCGATTGGAGACAAGACATGGACTGGAGTGCATCGACCTGGTGGTGGATCGCCGCCGGCGTGCTGGTGGCGGGCGAACTCGCGACGGGCACGTTCTACGTGCTGATGCTGGCGATCGGCTGCGTCTTCGGCGCGCTGGCAGGCTACGCGCAGATCTCGTTCTTCGCGCAGGTGGCCGTCGCGGTGGTGGTCGGCGGCGCGGCCGTGCTGACCTGGGATCGCAAGCGCAAGCGCGGCCCGGGCCACCCGAAGCCGGCCGCCAACCGCGACATCAACCTCGACATCGGCGAGCACGTGCAGGTCGACGGCTGGAACGCCGACGGCACCGCGCGCGTGCCGTACCGCGGCTCGTCGTGGAACGTGCGCTACATCGGCGACGGCGCCGCCGTGCCCGGCCCGCACGTGATCGCCGAAGTCCGCCACAACGAACTCGCGCTGCGGCGCGCCTGAACGAAACGAACAAGGACACAAGACATGGAATTCCAGGTACTCGCCCTCATCCTGATCGTCGCCGCGATCATCTTCCTGTACCGCCTGCTGAAGGTGGTGCCGCAGCAGAACGCGTGGGTCGTCGAACGCCTCGGCAAGTTCCACGCGGTGCTGCCGCCGGGCCCGAACATCCTGATCCCGTTCATCGACAACGTCGCCTACAGGCACTCGCTCAAGGAGATCCCCCTGGATGTACCCAGCCAGGTCTGCATCACGCGCGACAACACGCAGCTGCAGGTCGACGGCATCCTGTACTTCCAGGTCACCGACGCGATGCGCGCGAGCTACGGCTCCAGCAACTACGTCGTCGCGATCACCCAGCTGTGCCAGACGACGCTGCGCAGCGTCATCGGCAAGATGGAGCTGGACAAGACGTTCGAGGAGCGCGACATGATCAACGGCCTCGTGGTCAACGCGCTCGACGACGCGGCGTCCAACTGGGGCGTGAAGGTGCTGCGCTACGAGATCAAGGACCTGACGCCGCCGGCCGAGATCCTGCGCTCGATGCAGGCGCAGATCACCGCGGAGCGCGAGAAGCGTGCGCTGATCGCGGCTTCCGAGGGCCGGCGCCAGGAGCAGATCAACATCGCCACCGGCCAGCGCGAGGCCTCGATCGCGCGCTCCGAAGGCGAGAAGCAGGCCGAGATCAACAAGGCGCAGGGCGAGGCCGCGGCCATCGTCGCGGTGGCCGACGCCACCGCCGACGCGATCCGCAAGATCGCCGAGGCCATCCGCTCGCCGGGCGGCGAGGCGGCCGTGCAGCTGAAGGTGGCCGAGCGCGCCGTCGACGCCTACCAGTCGCTCGCCAAGGCCAACAACACGATGATCGTGCCGGGCAACATGACGGAGGTGTCGTCGCTGATCGCGACGGCGATGGCCCTGATCAAGAGCAGCGCGGTGAAGCCGGGCTGAGCCTTCAGGAGATGCAGCGCCCCATGTGCGTGTAGTGCTGCAGCGACGCGAGGCCGGCGGGCACCGCCGTCGCCAAGGCCGCGATGATCACGAGCCGCACGGCACGGGTTCCGACGGGCGCCAGGAAGCGGCGAACGATCGCGGGCAGCAGGACGAGTGCGACGAACAGTGCGGCCGTCACCGTCCAGAGCAGGATGCCGATGAGCGCCGCGCAGTCGTCGATCACGACCAGGACGGCCGCGACCGCGTCGAGGGCGGTCACGGCGCCGGCCGTCCAGGCGATGAAGACGTCGAAGCGCGATTTCAATGTCGATTCCCGTCGTTGGTCGAATGAAGGTGCGACGCATGGTAGTCGACACCGCGGTCGCGGCGACAATCGCCGCATGACCGATCCCGACCCGCCGCCGCCGCAGCAGCCGCGCAACCCGCTGCATGGCATGACCCTCGAAGCCATCGTCACGGCCCTGGTCGACGCCTACGGCTGGCAAGGCCTCGACGAACGCATCCCGCTGCGCTGCTTCGCGTTCGAGCCCAGCATCAAGTCCAGCCTGAAGCTGCTGCGCAAGACGCCGTGGGCGCGCGAGAAGGTCGAGAGCCTGTACCTGTTCATGCTGCGCGACATGAAGCGCGAGGAGCAGGGTCGCTGGCGCGGGTGAGCGCGCCCGAACGCGTGACGCGCCTGCGCGCGGGGAAGTGCCTCAGCGCGCGAGCGCCACGCGCCCGAAATCGGCGGGGCGCGGCGAGGGCGCAGTCGCCTTCTTGAAGACCGCGGTCGACTCGTCGCGCTCCGACGGCCGGTGCAGGTGCGCGACCAGCGTCCATCCCGGCGGCGCGGAGACGGGCGCGTGGCGGTTCTCGTCGATCAGCAGGTAGGGGCACTCGCTGTTCTTGATGACGTCGCCTTGCGCGTCGATGCGCCAGTTCGAATAGTTCTCCAGCGCGGCCAGCGCCGAGCGCGGCAGCTGCGCGGCCACGCACACGCCGTTGGGCACGTGCTGCGCGACGAGATAGACCCACGGCCGGTAGCTGCGCGCGTAGTCGAACGCCGGCAGGCCCAGCGTCAGCATCAGCAGCCAGCTCAGTGCCACGCCCGACGCGGGCAGCACCAGCGACTTCCACAGCGCGTGCTGCACGCGCGCCGTGCGCCAGCGCACCAGCGCCAGCCACGCGGCCGTGCCGAGGATGGCCAGCACCAGCAGCGCCGGGGAGAAGTGCGGCTCGAAGCCGGGCAGCAGCGCGGCGATGCGCTGCGCGGCCTTGGCCGGCGTGCCGGTCATCATGCCGACGTAGAACACCCAGATCGCGATGGCCAGCGCGGTGAAGAAGAACACCGAGAACCAGTCGATGGCCGAGCCCGCGGAGCGCTTGAGCGTGGGCAGCGCGAACGCCGCCAGCACCGCGACGCCGGGCACCGCCAGCATCAGCGCGCGGTCGGAGCCGCCCATGCTCAGCGACGCGACCAGCGCGACGGCCACGCCCACGCTGGGCACTGCGATATGCCGGTACGTCAGGTGATGGCGCCAGCGCCACAGCGTCCACAGCGCCAGCAGCCAGCCCGGCCACAGGAACCAGACGCTCAGTCGCACCAGCTGCCACAGGGAATTCCAGTGAATGGCCGCGCGCCAGGCCCACGCGTGGCCCTCCCAGGCCACCAGCGCGCCGGCCAGCATGCCCACGATCAGCGAGGGACGCAGTCCCAGCGCGCCGGGGTAGCGCGACCACTGGCAGATGGCGAAGCCGGTCGCGCCGAGCGCCAGCGCGATCGTCGGCGCGCCGCTGGCCGCGACCACCGTCAGCGCGACGACCGCCGACGCCGCGGCCACGCGCGGGCGCGTCGGCGCCGCGGCGAGCACCCACATGAACAGCGCGACGCCGCTCAGCTGCACCAGCTCCGGCGTGGTCTCGTGACCCAGCTGCAGCAGGCCGACGCTGGCGATCGTCGCGAGCACCGCACCGTCGGCCAGCGCGCGCGCGTAGTCCAGCGGCGAGGCCTCGCCGCCGAACGCGAACGCCACCGGCTGCGCGGCCTCGGTGCGCGCGAGGTGCTGCGTGCTGTACCAGATCAGCGCCAGCGTGGCGGCCAGCAGCAGCGCGAAGGGCACGCGCGCGGCGTTGGCGGCGTCGATGAAGGGCAGGGCCTTGATCGACAGCGCGCCGAGCCAGTAGGGCAGCAGCGCGCCGTCGCCGGGCAGCCCGGCCAGCGCGGGCGCCGTCCACGGGCTGCGGCCTTCGGCCAGCGACGACATGTAGCCGAACGCGGTGATGTCGGCGTTCTTCCAGGGCTCGCGTCCGAACTGCCCGGGCAGCAGGTAGGCAGCGCACAGGAGCATCAGGGCCCAGCGCGGCAGTCGCTGGGCCGCACGCTGGGTGACGAGGGCGGGGGTTGGCAGATTCACGGGGGGCATCATGCCGCATGCCGGGCGGTCGCTCGGGCGGCGGGCTCAAATTGGTGCGTGAAGAAGTTCGAAGGCGCTGTCGCGCAGGCGCGCCGGGCAACAAAAAAGGCAGCCGAAGCTGCCTTTCCAGGTGACGTGGCTTGAAGCCGCGCCTTATTCCGCCGCGGCGGTCGAGGACTTCTTGAGGCCCACGCGCGCGAACTTGTTGCGGAACTTCTCGACGCGACCGCCCAGGCTGTCGACGCTCTTTTGCGTGCCGGTGTAGAACGGATGGGTCTCGCTGGTGGTTTCCAGCTTGAACAGCGGCAGTTCCTTGCCGTCTTCCATCTTGATCGTTTCCTTGCTGGTGGCGCACGAACGCGTCACGAACTTGAAACCGTTCGACAGGTCCACGAAGCAGACTTCGCGGTAGTTGGGGTGAATGCCTTGCTTCATGGGGGTGCCCTCTATCTCGCTTTGCCGGGGATCTCTCGACCCGAGACGTCGTCGGAAGCCACATGGGCACCATGCCCAGCACTTTCCGAAAGCGGAAAACCTTGGATTATAGGATGGAACGACCGGGGTTGTCTACTTCGCCGGACTGAACCAGCGCCTGAGCGCCTCATGCAGTCCGTCGGCTCCGCCGTTTTCGTCCGCCCAGGCGACGCAGGCGTCGGGGCGGATCAGCATCGACGGGCCGCCATCGACGGCGATGCAGCGGATGCGCCCGGTGGCCGCGGCGACGATCCCGCAGGCCGTCGCTCCGGGCGTGGCGTCGAGCAGGACGCCCGCGCCGTCCTGCATCAGCTCGTAGAGCGAGACTTCGGCGCCGCCCTGGCGGATCGTGCGGTCGCCGATGAGCCGGCCGACGTCGTCGTTGCGCCCGGCCCCGAAGTCGTAGCGCGTGCCGAGGCCGCTCATCATCTCGCCGATGAAGCCGTTGACGTCGTCGAAGTCCATCAGCCTGGCGATGATGTCGCGCATCGCGCCCGCCTGCGGGTCGGGCCGCATGATGGCGGTCTGGGCGAGGGTGTTGGCGAGGACGGCCTCGGCGACCGGGCGCCGCTCCGCCGTGTAGGTGTCGATCAGGCCGTCGGGCATCTCGCCGCGCACGACCGCGGCGAGCTTCCAGCCGAGGTTGGCCGCGTCCGCCAGTCCCAGGCTCAGGCCCTGGCCGCCGAAGGGCGTGTGGATGTGCGCCGCGTCGCCGGCCAGCAGCACGCGGCCGCGGCGGTACGTGTCGACCAGCCGCGTGTTGTCCGTCCAGCGGCTGGCGCGCTCGAGCGCTTTCACGCGCACGTCGACCCCGCTGACCTGGCGCAGCACGGCCTCGATCTCCTCGCGCGTGACCGGCGCGTCGCGGTCCTCGGGCGGCCCGCTGAAGTCCAGCATGAACAGCCGCCCGGGGAACGGGCCGTACGAGAACACGCCGCCAGACGTGCGCCGCCAGCCCGGCGGCGACAGGCGCTCGGGATGGTCGATCTCGGCGACGACCGTGTAGAACGTCGACGACGGCGGCGTGCCTGGAAAGTCGAAGCCGGCCATCTTGCGCAGCGCGCTGCGGCCGCCGTCGCAACCGACGAGCCAGCCGCAGCGGAGCCGGCCCGGGCCCGGGGGCGATGTCCATTCCACCTCGATGCCGTCGGCCTGCTGCACGAAGCCCGTGACCTCGCACTCGCGGCGGATCTCGATCCCGAGCGCGCGCGCACGCTCGCCCAGCATGGCTTCGACCGCGATCTGATCGACCGGCAGCGAGCGCCGTTCCGGCGCCTTCTGCGCGTCCCTGCGGATCAGCGACAGGCCGGCGAAGTGGCCACTGAACTTCGAGCCTCGACCGCGCGGATCCGCGCCGGCCTTCTCGGTGAACTGCCTGATCGTCTCGAACGTGCGCTCCTCCGCGGCGGCGACCGCGGCCGCCATCCCGCGGCGCGTCAAGGCTTCGCTGGCCAGAGGGCCAATGCCCAGCGCCTTCATCGCGGTGCTCGGGGCGGCCAGGCGCTCCAGCACGAGGACGCGCACGCCACCCAGCGTCAATTCGATGGCGGCCAGCAGCCCGACCGGGCCGGCGCCGACCACCACGACGTCGATTCGTTCATTCATATACTTGATACCAAAATGTACGTAGTACATTTAATGTACTATCCTGTCTCACGACATGTCAACGCCCACCGACCTCCGATCCCGCAAGCGCCTCGCCACGCGGCAAGGCATCTCCGACGCCGCCACGCGGCTGTTCCTGGCGCGCGGCTTCGACAACGTGACGGTGGACGAGATCGCGGCGGCCGCGGACGTCGGGCGCATGACCGTGTTCAACCACTTCCCGCGCAAGGAGGACATGTTCTTCGACCGCGACGAGGAAGGCCGCGAGGTGCTGCGCGACGCGCTGCGCCAGCGCGATCCCGGCGTCCCGCCGCTGGAGACGCTGCGCCTGCTGGCGCATCGGCTGGTGGCGGAACAGCGTCCCTACGTCGAGTTCTCTGAGCGCAGCCGGGGGTTCATCGAGACGGTCGAGGCCAGCGAGACCCTCAAGGCGCGGGCGCGCGCGTTGCGCGACGAGATCGCGCGCGACGTGGCAGCGGCGCTTGCCGGATGCATCGGCCGCGAGACCGACGACGCGGACGCCCGCTTTGCCGCCGGTCTCCTGCTGGCCACCTGGTCGATGGCCTTCGTCGAGGCCCATCGCACCTTCCGACAAGGCCGCGACACGCAGGCCGCGCAAGCCGCCTTCCTCGCCGTTGTCGACAAGGGCGCCCTCGGCCTGAAGGCCGCGATGGCCGGCACGCCTTACGCCTGAGCAAGGCCCAGACGAACGAAAGGCCCGCGTTGCGGGCCTTTCGTCGAAAGCTGCAAGACGTTCAACCGCCTCGACGCATCATGTCGAAGAAATCGAGGTTGGTCTTGCTGGCCTTCATCTTGTCGAGCATGAACTCCATCGCCTCGATCTCGTCCATCGGATAGAGCAGCTTGCGCAGGATCCAGGTCTTTTGCAGGATCTCCGGCTTCAGCAGCATCTCTTCGCGACGCGTGCCCGAGCGGTTGATCTGGATCGACGGATAGACGCGCTTCTCGGCCATGCGGCGATCCAGGTGGATTTCGCAGTTGCCGGTGCCCTTGAACTCTTCGTAGATGACCTCGTCCATCTTCGAGCCGGTGTCGATCAGCGCGGTGCCGATGATGGTCAGCGAGCCGCCTTCCTCGACGTTGCGGGCCGCGCCGAAGAAGCGCTTCGGGCGCTGCAGCGCGTTGGCGTCGACACCGCCGGACAGCACCTTGCCCGAGGACGGCAGCACGTTGTTGTACGCGCGAGCGAGACGGGTGATGGAGTCGAGCAGGATGACGACGTCCTTCTTCATCTCGACCAGGCGCTTGGCGCGCTCGATCACCATCTCGGCGACCTGCACGTGGCGCGCGGCCGGCTCGTCGAAGGTGGAGCTGATGACTTCGCCGCGCACGGTGCGCTGCATCTCGGTCACTTCTTCCGGGCGCTCGTCGACGAGCAGCACGATCAGGTGGATCTCGGGATGGTTGGCGACGAGTGCGTGCGCGATGTGCTGCATCATCACCGTCTTGCCGGTCTTGGGCTGGGCGACGAGCAGCGCGCGCTGGCCTTTGCCGATCGGGGCGATCAGGTCGATGATGCGGCTGGTGATGTTCTCCTCGCCGCGGATGTCGCGTTCGAGCTTGAAGCACTCTTTCGGGAAGAGCGGCGTCAGGTTCTCGAACATGATCTTGTGCTTGCTCTCCTCCGGCGTGACGCCGTTGACGCGGTCGACCTTGACCAGCGCGAAGTAGCGTTCGCCGTCCTTGGGGACGCGCACTTCGCCTTCGATCATGTCGCCGGTGTGCAGGTTGAAGCGGCGGATCTGGCTCGGGCTGAGGTAGATGTCGTCGGTCGACGCCATGTAGCTCTCGTCGATGGCGCGCAGGAAGCCGAAGCCGTCCGGCAGCACTTCGAGCACGCCGTCGCCGAACACCTGTTCGCCGCCCTTGGCGCGCTTCTTCATGATCGCGAACATCAGTTCCTGCTTGCGCAGGCGGGCCACGTTGTCGATCTCGAGGGCTTCGCCCATCGTGATCAGTGCACCGATGTGCATGGCCTTCAGTTCGGAAAGATGCATTTGTGATTTCACCCTGGGGTGTGAGCCGCGGCTGTGTCAGGTCGCTCGAACGCACCGGGAAATCGGGTGCGCGTGGTGCAGGCCGGCTCGGGAAACTCAGTTCACGCGAAAAGCTGCGTGCACTGGCCGAGATGGGGCCTTCGTGGCGACGTGAAACGTAAGGGGCTTGGGACGAATCGCCGAGACCGCGCGCCGGAATCCGCCAGAGAGAGCGGAAGACTGGGCGCGGGGGCGCAACCTTGGCTCAGTGCCTGGCGCGTTGCTCGTCAGAGCGGCGCGCCACGAAAAGCACTGGCTGGCATTGATTATAGAGGGCCGCCGCGGACGGACGTCAACTGGGGCCCGCACAGGCACCCGAGTTGGTCGTCCGCGAGCGACATCAGGCCTGCGACGCGGTGGCCGCCGAACCCAGGTGGCCTTCGAGGAAGGACGTCAGCTGGGACTTGGACAGCGCGCCGACCTTGGTCGCCGCGAGCTGGCCGTCCTTGAACAGCATCAGCGTCGGGATGCCGCGGATGCCGAACTTGGCCGGCACGTCGCGGTTGTCGTCGACGTTCATCTTGGCGATCTGCAGGCGCGTGCCGTAGTCCTTGGCCACTTCCTCGAGGATCGGGGCGATGGCCTTGCACGGGCCGCACCACTCCGCCCAGTAGTCCACCAGCACCGGGGTGCCGGACTTGAGGACGTCGGTCTCGAAGGACGCGTCGGAGATATGTTTGATTGCTTCGCTGCTCATGCGTATTCCTTGGGGGCGCCGGTGACGGGAATTCGTCGGGGAACCGGGGCCCGGGTCGGTGAAAAGATTCTGACACATCCGCCTAGCCCCGACCTGCGGAGGGGACGGGCACGAATTTCCCGTTGCATGGATGAGGTAGGGCCGGTTTCCACGATTGGAAGAGCCCACTGACAGCATTTTGAAATCTTTAGGGTGCGCCGACAGTGAATTACGCAGCGTTTTGGCCGTTCTTCCACCCGTCGGCCATCTTCGGCCGGGGTTCCAATCGACCGATTCTTCCGTTACTCCGTTCATGGTCGCCACCGTTCCCCCCACCGTCGCCGCTGCCGCCGCCTCCGCCACGCCCAACCGCGCGGTGCGGATGCTCGGCCGCTACCAGTTGCTGCGCCTGCTCGGCAAGAGCGCGCAGACGATGCTGTGGCTGGCGCTCGACACCCACGGCGACACCGAAGTGATGGTCGCGCTGCCACGCGCGCAGCCGGCCGATCCCGACGCGCTGGGCGCCTGGATCGCCCGCGTCGGCCGCACCGGCCGCCTGAAGCATCCGAAGCTCGCCCGCGTGCTCGATGTCGGCGATCACGAGCGCTGGCCCTTCGCCGTCTATGAGCGCGGCACGTTCGTGACCTGGGGCGAGAAGCTCACCTCCAAGGGCATGCCCGGGCCTGAGCTGACGCAGTGGAGCGTGCAGGTGCTGCAAGGCCTGGCGTTCGCGCACGAGGCCGGCTCCGCGCATCGCGACCTGCAACCCTATTCGCTGCTGGTCGACGACAACGGCAACGTCAAGCTGCTGGGCCTGGAGATCGTCGACGCGCACTCGTTCGCGCAGTCCTTCATCCACCTCGCCGCGGACGCCGACGGCCAGCAGACCGCGATGGACGAGCGCCGCATGCAGCGCCTGGCCGCCGAGATCGACGTGCTGGCCTTCGGCCTGGTGATGCACCAGGTGCTGGCCGGCAGCGCGCCGCTGGACGAGCCCGACGTCGCCGCCGTGGTGGGCCGCCTGCCGCCGTTCGGCCACGAGATGGTGCGCCTGCCGTGGACGGTGCCGCATCCGATCGCCGAACCGTTGCGGGCGATCGTCAACCGCGCCACCGACCGCCAGGAGCGCCAGCGCTATCGCAGCGCGCGCACCTTCGAACGCGCGCTGGACGGCTGGCTGCAGGCGAGCCGCGACCAGGACGCCGGCCCGATCACGCTGTTGCTCGGACGCATGCGCAGCGTCGGCCTGCTGCCGGCCAGTCCGGGCGGTGCCGATCGTGCCGCGCGGCTCGCGCTGCTCGAGACCGGCCACACGCACGAGCTCTCCGGCGTCGTGCTGCAGGACTTCGCGCTGTCGTTCGAGCTCATTCGCATGGTCAACTTCGCGCAGTCGCAGGCCGGCCACAGCGGCAGCGGCGCCGTGCTGGCGATCCATCGGGCCATCGCGATGGTGGGCCTCGACGGCGTGCGCCAGGCCGCGCTGTCGCTGCGCGCGTGGCCGGGCCCGTTGAACGACGAGGCCGCCAACTCGCTGACCGCGCTGATGCTGCGCGTCAGGCGCGCCGGCAACATGGCGCGCGCGCTGCAGCCGGCGGGCTACGACCAGGAGGTCGTCTACCTGATCACTGCGCTGCAGAATCTCGGCTGGCTCGTCGTGCAGTACCACTTCCCCGACGAGGCCGCGCAGATCCGCCGCCTCATGGCGCCGGTGGCATCGCAGAAGGCGGGCGAGCCGGACGAGCAGGGCATGAGCGCCGAGGCCGCATCGTTCGCGGTGCTGGGCATCGACATCGACGCGCTCGGCTCCGCCGTGATGCACCACTGGGGCCTGGACGACGGCGTGCAGCACATGGTGCGGCGCGCGCCGCCCACCGGCCCGATCCACACGCCGACCTCCGACGTCGACATGCTGCGCCTGGTCGCCAGCTGCGCCAACGACGTGCTCGATGCCGTCGCGCTGCCGTCGCGCCAGGCCGTGCCGGCGGTGCAGCGCGTCGCGCAGCGCTACGGCCGCGCGCTCGACATCACGCTGAAGGACATCCAGGACGCGCTGCAGCCGCCGTCGACCAAGCCTGATCGGACCACTGAGTGAGCGCCTTGCCCGCACAGACGCGCCGCCGCGTCGGCCGCTTCGAGCTCAAGGGCGAGCTTGGCCGCGGCGCGCAGGCCACCGTGTGGCTGGGCTACGACCCGCGCCTGCAACGCGAGGTGGCGGTCAAGGTCATCAATCCCGACGCCGACGCCGACTCGGTCGCGCAATGGCTCGACGAGGCGCGTGCCGTCAGCCGGCTCGCGCATCCCAACATCGTGCCGGTGTTCGAGGCCGACCAGGACGGCAGCGTCTCGTTCATGGTGTTCGAGTACGTCACCGGCGCCACGCTCACCGACCTGCTGAAGAAGCGCGGCAAGCTGCCGCAGCGCGAGGCCGCGGCGCTGATGCGCGACGTGCTCGACGCGATCGCCACCGCGCACGCGCAAGGCATCGTGCACCGCGACCTGAAGCCGTCCAACATCCTGATGGACGCGCAGGGCCGCCCGCGCGTGATGGACTTCGGCATCGCGGCGCGCGTTTCCGACAAGCACGACGGCCGCGTCGCGGGCACGCCGGGCTACATCGCGCCGGAGGCCGTCGGCGGTGCCGCGCCGCATCCGCTGATGGACGTGTTCGCGGCCGGCATGATGCTGGGTCAGATGATCTGCGGCCGACCGCTGCTGATCGAGCGCGATCCGTACCGCGCGCTCGAGCGCATCCGGAAGGAAGACATCGTCTGGCCGTCCGAGATGATCGACGCGAAGACGGGCAAGGACTCGACCGACGACGCGTTGCGCGCGCTGGTGATGCGCGCTGTCTCGCGCGATCCGTCGCGCCGCCCGGAGTCGGCCAGCGCGTTCCGCAACGCGCTGCACGAATGGCTCGATCCGGCGCCCGTCGGCGCCGACGGCGGCGATCGCGCGACGCTGGAATTCCTGCTGCGCCGCATGCGCCACAAGAGCGACTTCCCGGCGCTGTCGGACGCGGTCGTGCGCATCCAGCGCGTGACGCAATCGGAGAACGCGAGCATCGCCGGCGTCACCGACGAGATCGTGCGCGATGTCGCGCTCACGAACAAGCTGCTGCGCATGGTCAACACAGCGCACTTCCGCAACGCCGGCGCGGGCACGATTGCCTCGGTACCCCGTGCGGTATCGCTGATCGGCCTGGCCGGCATCCGCACGATGGCGCTGTCGCTGGTGCTGCTGGAACACATGCAGGACAAGGCGCACGTCGCCCGCCTGAAGGAGATGTTCCTGATGGCGATGATGACGGGCACGCTGTGCGACGAGCTCACGCCGCTGGCCAAGGCGCACGACGAACCCTTCCTCGCCGGCATGATGTCGCAGCTGGGCCGCATGCTGACCGAGTTCTACTTCCCGGAAGAGGCCTCGCTGATCCGCCGCCGCGTCGAGCCGTCGTCGCAGCGCGGCGAGTGGTCGCAGGTGATCGAGGACCGGGCCGTCGGAGAAGTGCTGGGCCTGTCGTACGAGCAACTGGGCGTGGGCGTGACCAAGGTCTGGGGCCTGCCCGACTCGCTGCGCCGCGCGATCGCGCGTCCCGAAGGCGAGCCGCCGGCGCGCGCCGTCGACTCGGCGGCCGACCGGCTGCGCTGGTGCGTGCAGGCCTCGTCCGAGCTGGCGCAGGCGCTGATGCAGGCGCCCGCGGAGTCGGCCGGCAGCAGGATCTCGGCGATCGGCGACCGCTTCGCGCGCGCGCTGAACCTGCCCAAGGACCAGTTCGAGACGGCGGTGCGCAGCGCGCAGTCGCACCTGCAGTCGATGTCCACCGATCTGGGCATCGATCTCAAGGCCGACTCCAAGGCGCGCCGCCTGCTGCCGCAAGCGCTCGAGGTGCCCACCGGCAACATCAATCCGGCCACCGTCGTCACGCCGGCCCAGGCCGCCGCCGCGCCGAACGACGCGACGATCGCGCTGCCTGCCTCCGAGCGTCCGGGTGTGGCCGCGGCCCCCGCGCAGCCTGCAGCGCCCGCCGAATCGAGTGCCCGCATGCTGGCGCTCGAAGAAGGCATCTCCAGCGTGACGAGCGCGCTCGCCGGCGACACGTTCAAGCTGAACGAGGTGCTGCGCACGATCCTGCAGACGATGCACGGCGCGCTCGGTTTCCGCTGTGTCGTGTTCGGCCTGCGCGACCAGAAGACCGGCGTGATCACCGGCCGCATCGGGCTCGGCGCGCCGGCGTCCGCGCTGTCGGCGCAGTTCCGCGTCGACGTCAATCCGAACGGCCCGGTCGACCTCCTGTCGGTGGCCTGCAAGAAGGCGGCCGACACGCTGATCTCCGACGCCTCGGCCGACAACGTCCGCTCGCGCCTGCCCACGTGGCTGCAGCGCGAGGCCGACGCGCGCAGCTTCGTGCTGCTGCCGATGACGATGAAGAGCGCGCCGTTCGCGCTGATCTACGCCGACTGCGCGACCCCCGGCGGCATCGTGCTGGGCGACCGCGAGCTGAGCCTGCTGCGCACGCTGCGCAACCAGGCGGTGATGGCGTTCAAGACGGCGGCGTAACCGGCTTCGTGGAGGTCGGCGCTCACGGCAGCGCGCCGGCATCGCCGGCCGCGCCGACCTGCCAGCGGATGTTGGCGAAGCTCGCGACGAACGGCTGCACGCCGCAGCGTTGCGGCTGCGGCGATTCATCGAGAACACCCATCGCGGCGTGCGGGCTTGCATACGTCAGGCCGTATCCGTACGCGAACAGCGGGTCGTACTCGGCGTCGCCCCTGTTGACGCTCGTCTGGCACGCGTCGCGCGGCCACGAGTACGACAGCCGGCCCCTGAAGTCGACGACGCTGCCGTCGGCGTGGCGGAACAGCACGTCCGCGAGCCCAAAGCCTTCGGTGCCTGGAAGCCAGGCGGCGACGAACGCGTCGCTGCGATCGATCTCGCGATTGACCCACAGCGGGCGGCCGCTGAGCAGCACCGTGACGACCGGCACGCCCTGGCCGCTGACGCGATCGAGCACGGCCAGGTCTTCCGGATGCCGGCGCGCGTGTTCCAGCGTGTCGGAGCGGCGGATGTCGCCGGCCCCCTCGGCGTACGGCGACTCGCCGATCACGGCGATCACCGTCTTGAACGCCTTCACGTCGACGTCGTTGGCGTCGATCGACCAAACGACGTTGTCCGCGCCGACCGCGTCGCGCACGCCCGCGAGGATCGAGTCGCCCACCGGAAAATCGGCGTTGGAGTTGCCCGTGCCTTGCCACGTGAGCGACCAGCCGCCGGCCTGGTCGGCGATCGAATCGGCGCTGCGGCCGACCACCAGCACGCGACCGCTGCGCGCCAGCGGCAGCGTGCCGCGCTCGTTCTTCAGCAGCACCAGCGACTCGCGCACGGCCTCGCGCGCGAGCTCGCGCGGGTGCGCGGCCGCCGCGTCACGCGCGCCCGCGCGCTGCGACGGCCGGGTCGACACGCTCGCGCCGTCGACGACGCGGAAACAGTCCCGCGCGCATCTTCACGCGCAGGATGCGGGTGACGGCGTCGTCGATGCGCGCCCGCGGGATCTCGCCGGCCTGCACCGAGGCCATCGTGTGCGCGATGAACTCCTTCCACGCGAACGGCACCATCACCATGTCGACGCCCGCGTTGATCGCGGCGGGGCACGACCACGTCGTGCACGACCTCGTCTTGCCATCCGCATCGCGATAGCTCACCTGCCCGATCGCGTCCCAGTCGGTGACGACGAAACCATCGAAGCCCCAGCGCATCTTCAGCAGATCCGTCAGCAGGTATGGGTTGCCGGTGTTCTTCGCGTTGACGAAGGCCAGCGCGCGGCCGCGGTCGTCGTGGCCCGTGAACGTCCAGCTGTTGAACGAGGCCATCACCGTCTGCACGCCCGCGTCCAGCGCGGAGACGTAGCCCGCGCCGTGGATGTGCAAAAGATCGTCGAGGCTGGCCTTGTTCTCGCCCTGGTCGACGCCCCGGTCGGTGCCGCCGTCGCCGATGAAATGCTTGGCGGTCGCGACAACCGTCGGCCGGCCCGCCGGATCGAAGCGGCCCTGCAAGCCGGCGATGTAGCGTCCGGCGTAGGCCGCGACGATGGCGGGATCCTCCGAGAAGCCTTCGTACGTGCGGCCCCAGCGGTCGTCGCGCGGCACGGCGACGGTGGGCGCGAACGTCCAGTCGATGCCGGTCGAACGAACCTGCCGCGCGACGGCCTCGCCGATGCGCTCGACCAGCGCCGGATCGTTGGCCGCGCCCAGGCCGATGTTGTGCGGGAACAGCGTCATGCCGTAGACGTTGTTGTGGCCGTGGACGGCATCGGTGCCCCAGATCACCGGCACCTTCACGGCCATGTCGGTGTGCATGGACGCATCCCAGAAGGCGTCGGCCAGCGCCGTCCAGTCGGCGGCGGAGGCGTGCTTGTCGTTGCCCGGCCAGGCGCCGCCGCCATTGAGCACCGAGCCGATGTAGAACCGGCGCACATCGTCGGGCGTGACGGCGCGGATGTCGGGCTGCGTCATCTGGCCGATCTTCTGGGCCAGCGTCATGTGGGCGACGAGGTCGCGGATCTGCGCTTCCCGTGCGGCGTCCGGGGCGAGCGCGCGCGGGCCTGCCGCACAGCCCGCCGTGGCGAGCGCGACGAGCGCAGCAAGCAGCGGCGCGGCGCTGGCCAGCGCGTGCCGCAGGGACGAATGCGGCATCGAAGCCTCCTGGATTCCCGTCGCATTGGAACCGATTCCAAACGGACTGCGACTTTAGGAGCGGTGAGGCGGGATCGCCACTGGTGCAACTACCCATGCATGGCCTTGTCCCCGCACATTGCCGGGGACGGCGCGTCGTCCGCTTCCTGCGTGCTGCGGCAAGCGGCCATCGGCGTCTGCTGCAGACGTCGCAGATTCCGGGCACGAAAGTTCGACCAAAGACTGACTGCCTCGCCGATACCGCGCATTCTTCGGCTTGAAGGGCCAGCCTGCTGTTTGCGGTCAAACGCTAGGCTTGCCGGGCGGACAGAGCCTGTTTACTAGGAATTGCTCCAGGGCTCGCAATGGTTCCATATCGTCGTAAAGAATCGCTCGCCGAGCGTCGATGGCCGACACGACAGAGGCCCTATATGCTTCGTCTTTCACGAGCCGCTCCACGATATTGCAATAACTCTCTTGCGAGGTGCCTATCAAGTGATCCAGGCCAAGGCGTTTGAGAATGCCGCTCGCCAGTCTGCCCCGCATGAAACGCCCCTCCATGCTGACGACTGGCAAGGAGCACTCGATCGCCTGCATCGCGGTATTGAAGCCCGAAAATCCGATGGTATCCAGGAACACATCGGCCCTTTGCATCAGTCCGTAGAAGTCTTTTCTTGTCAGCCAGGGAATGAACCTTATATAGTCATCCAGAACCAGACTGTCATTTTCAAAGGCCATCCGCAGCCTGGACTTCAGCAGGGTCGTCCAATACGGCTGTTGATCGAAGAAGACAAAGGTGCATTGTCCGAGACGCCTCGCAATACGCGGGAATATTGCATCGTACTTCGGCAAGTACTTGTGAAGAGTCCCCGGGCAAAGCAAGATTGGAATATCATCCCTGATGCCCAGCTTGGCGATATCCAACTCGCTGCGAGCAGACTGATGCGGACTATATGTGCAGCCAAGGTTCGGCAACTTGACAAGGGCCTCTGTATAGTTCAAATGCGCTTCATCCGGCTCGAGCAAGTCCGCTGACAGATAGTAGTCGATAGTGGGCAGGCCGGTGGTTTCCGGATGTCCCCAAGCGGCGATCTGAATGGGAGCGAGGCGAAGGCTCGCAAGCTGCGTAGTGAGTTGATGCATGCCGATCTCGGGATAGATTAGAACGTCGACCGCTCTATCCAGAATGCTGGATGCCCATGCTTTCAAGGATGACTTCCGTTCCGTGAAGGAGCTTGCGCTCCTGCGAGCGATATCCGTCTCCTTGTCGCTCGGGTCGCCAAGGCTGAAGACATGCCATTCAAACTGGTTTGAGTCGAAATTCAACAACCAGCCTTTGACAAGCGCACTCCAAACGGGATGATCGTATAGGTGCCCGCTGACGAGACCGATTCTTGTCTTCTCGCCAAAAGTCCGATCCTTCATTTCGACGGCATTGCCGCTTTGCCAATCTTCCATCAGTCGGCGGCAGAGACGGCCATAGCGGAACAACAACTCCTTGTTGTTTTCTTCCTGATATGCAAGATGGAACGGCTGGCTAGCTGCAACGGATTCTTCCGCGCCATTCAGTCGCGACGAATCGAACCACTCATCAAGATCCTCCAGCGCGCGGGAAAAACAGATTCTTGATGTTTCTGCCTCGCGCTCGCTACGAAACAGGACGGGCATGGCAGCAAAAGTTAGATGCCACTTCGCCAAATGGTAGTCAGGATTTATTCGTAACGCTTGCTCATAGTCATTTCTCGCGGCATGCAGGTTGACCATGTGGCGGTAGGTATTGCCGCGATTGACGTATGCCTCGGCGAAGTCCGATTTGAGTGCCAATGCCTTGTCGTAACTTGCCAGCGCCTCCTCCAATCGTTTGAGGGCCAGCAACGCCGTACCGCGGATGTTGTGAGCCTCCGCGTAGTCGGGTTTGAGTGCCAAGGCCTTGTCGCAACTTGCCAGCGCTTCATCCAGCCGCGCTAGATGGCATAACGCAGTACCTTGGTTGCTGAATGCTTCCGCGAAATCGGGTTTGAGCCTCAATGCCTCGTTGTAACTTGCCAGCGCAGCGTCCGGTCGATCGAGGCGGAGCAATGCGGTACCTCGATTATTGTGGGCCCTCGCATAGTGGGGCTTGAGTGCCAATGCCCTGTCATAGCTTGCCATTGCCTCGTCCAGCCGCCCGAGCTTGAGCAGTGCATTGCCACGATTGTTGTGGACTTCCGCGTAGTCCGGCTTCAGCGCGAGCGCCTTGTCGTAACTGGCGAGCGCCTCGTCCAGGCGCTTGAGGTCCTTGAGCGCCGTACCGCGATTATTGTGGGCTTCCGCGTCGCTGGGATTGAGCGCAATCGCATCGTCGATCAGACCGACGCCGATCTCGAGCCGTCCGGTCTGTATGGCAGCGACCCCCAGCATATGCAGACTGCCAAAATGGCGGGGATGAACTTTGAGTATCTCTTGATAAATGGCTTGTGCTTGTCCGAGTTGCCCTCGCCGGTGAAGTGCCGATGCTAATTGGAACTTCGCCTGAACCTGCTTCGAGTGTTGGCTTGGAGGGGGCTCTTTCTGTTGAACACCGTAAGGTCCCTTTGCCATTTGAAATACCTCGAACCAAGCTGATGGATGATTATCATCATTCGTCGAAGCCCGAGCACGGCACCCATCGCGAGCCAAATTCCAGCGAATAGGCCACTCGGCTCGATTGCCCCCAACGCGCCCATTCCGGCCCGGTCCGTTCCCGCGCGCGCCGACCCCCGTCAAATCTCCAGCACATAGACGCGCGCCTCCGCCCGTTCGGCGGCGCTGTGACCGGCCAGAGCGCGATTCCATTGCGGTTCGCCAGCATCGCTGTCGGCCCGCAGGTGCGCGATCATCTGCGCGACTTCTTCCGTGCTGGCGTCGAACTCGGCGACCTGTTCGCGCGACTCGAGGAACAGGCGTGCCACCATGAATCCGCCCGAGTCGATGACGACCAGGAAGCGAGTGTGCGAACGCGGCGAGGTGTTGCCGTGCGCGCGGGGGACCTCATTTCCGAAACCGTGGCTCATCTGCGAATCCCGGCGCGCCTGTTCGAGTTGCGGCAGTCGCCGCCAATCCTACGCCTGACTGCCTTGAAAATCGATTTGGTGCTGCTCGATCTTCGGCAATCCCAGGCGGCCGCGATCGCTCCTGAGCGAGGCCATGAGCGTCCTGGAGGACCTCCGGACGAGGGACGGCGACGCTCAATCGCGCAGCCGCCCCACCATCGCCTTGCGCTGCTTCGTGTACGCCCACCAAGGCGCCGGCGGCGCGCCGTTCATGAAATCGACGACCGCCAGCAGCGTGTCGAGCACGCAGGGATCGTGGCGCTGGCCGGTGGCGGTGCACAGCGCGCGATAGAGCTGCAGGCCGTCGCGGCCCTTCAGCGACTGCGGACTGTGGATGTTCAGCAGCCGCAGGTCGGCGGCCATCGCCGGGCCGACGTTGGGCAGTTGCTCCAGCGTCATGCAATCGCCGGCCGTCGCGGCCTTGGGCGACTTCATTTCCTTGCGCGACGGCGGACGGGACTGCGACCCCATGGCGCGCTCCGTCAGCGACGCCCGCGCGCGCGCGTGAAGCGCGAGGACCAACGCTGCAGGCCACGCCCCATGATCAGCTCATCATGTTGTTGCGAACCAGGCCCACCGCGATGCCCTCGAGCTCGAAATCGACATCGCCGAACGGCACGATGATGGGCTGGAAGTCGGGGTTCTCGGGCAGCAGCTCGATGGTGGTGCGGGTGCGACGGAAGCGCTTGACGGTGACCTCGTCGCCCAGGCGCGCGACGACGATCTGGCCGTTGCGCGCCTCGCGGCTCTTCTGCACCGCCAGCAGGTCGCCATCGATGATGCCGGCGTCGCGCATGCTCATGCCCTTGACCTTGAGCAGGTAGTCGGGGCGGCGCGGGAACATCGTGGCCTCGAGCAGGTACGTCTGCTCCACGTGCTCCTGCGCGAGGATGGGCGAGCCGGCGGCCACGCGGCCCACCAGCGGCAGCGAGAGCTGCGACAGGCTGGGCAGCGGCAGCGAGAACTGCTTGCCGCGCGCCTCGTTGAGCGCACGCAATGTGTCAGACTTCAGCCGGATGCCGCGCGAGGTGCCGCCCACCAGCTCGATGACGCCCTTGCGGGCCAGCGCCTGGAGATGTTCCTCCGCGGCGTTGGCCGACTTGAACCCGAGTTCGTTCGCGATCTCGGCGCGGGTCGGCGGAGCGCCGGTGCGTTCGATCGCGCTCTGCACCAGATCGAGGATCTGCTGCTGGCGGGCGGTGAGCTTCGGCGATTCGACTTCCATGGCGTCCTCGCGGTCAAGAGACTCGCGTCTCCCAGCCGGCATCTGGTTGTTCATACAGGTCTGTATTTTTATCCAAGGTTGCCAAGAATGCAAAGCCCCATGCCGCTTGTCGTGATTCTCGCCACGGGCGGGACCATCGCCGGCACCGCCGCGGCCGCCACCGACACCACCGGCTACCGCTCCGGCGCGCTGGGCGTCGAGGCGCTGATCGCCGCCGTGCCCGCGCTGGACGGACATCGCCTCGAGTCGGAAACGATCGCCGCCATCGACAGCAAGGACATGGACATCGCCACCTGGCAGCGCCTGGCGCAGCGCCTGGCGCACCACGTCGCGCGGCCCGAGGTCGCCGGCGTCGTCGTCACGCACGGCACCGACACGCTGGAGGAGACCGCGTACTTCCTGCAGCGCGTGCTCGCGCCGACGAAGCCGGTGATGCTGACGGCCGCGATGCGCCCGGCCAGCGCGCTGTCGCCCGATGGGCCGGCCAACCTGCTGTATGCCGTGGCCGTGGCCGGCACGCCCGGCGTGCGCGGCGTGGGCCTGGTCTTCGCGGGCGCGGTCTGGGCCGCGGTCGGACTTCGCAAGATCCACACGCTTGAGACCAGCGCGTTCGCCGGCAGCGACTGCGGGCCGATCGCGCGGCTCGAGGGCGGCGCGCTGCGCCGCTTCCGCGACTGGCCCGCGGGCGAGGCGCTGGGCCTGGCGCGCATCGCCGCCGCGCCCGAGGCGTGGCCGCGCGTCGAGATCGTGTTGAACCATGCAGGCGCCGATGGCGGGCTGGTCGACGCAGCCGTCGCCGCGAAGGCGCGCGGACTGGTCGTCGCGGGCACCGGGCACGGCACCGTGAGCGCGCGGCTCGAGGCGGCCCTCGCGCGGGCACGCGACGCGGGAGTGCGCGTGATGCGCGCGAGCCGCTGCGCGTTCGGGCCGGTGCTGCCGCACGGCGAAGCCGATGTCGAGGCCTCGGGCGAACTCAGCGCGGTGCAGGCGCGGGTCGAACTGCAGCTCGTACTGCTGGCCTGACCCGCGCATGCGCGAGCTTCTCGAGGCGAGCCGCGGCGACCTGACGCTGGTCGTCGGCAACGGCATCAACCGCTTCGACGCGTCGGCGACGGGCAATTCCTGGGAGGAGCTGCTGGCGAGGCTCGCCAGGACGCACTTCGACGCCGCGGACGGCATCGTGCCCCAGGGCGTCTCGCCCACCGAGTACTACGACATCGTCGATCTCGCGACGGCCAGGGCCGTCTCCGAGAACCTGCAGACCCAGTTCTGCAAGCTGATGGCCGACTGGAAGCCGTTGCCCCAGCATGAGCGCGTCACGTCCTGGGCGCGGCGCTGGTCGGTGCCCGTCCTGACGACGAACTTCGAGAGCACGCTGGCGGACGCTTGCGGGGCGACGCTGCGGCGCTGCGGTACCGAACGAGGCAACGCCTTCTACCCATGGTTCAAGTGCTTTGCGTCGCAGGACGTCGTCGATCCGCTCGACGCGTTCGCGATCTGGCACATCAACGGATTCCAGCGCTACCGCCAAAGCATCCGGCTGGGCCTGGTGCACTACATGGGTTCGGTCGACAAGGCGCGCGGCTGGCTGTACAGCTCGGGGACGCGACTGTTCGCTGCATCCGACATCCGCAAGTGGCCGGGCGCGCAGACCTGGCTGCAGCCCTTCCTGCACAAGCCGCTGCTGTTCATGGGCCTCGGGTTGGAGCAGAACGAGGTCTTCCTGCGCTGGCTGCTGATAGAGCGGGCGCGCTACTTCGGCAAGCACCCCGACCGGCGCAGACGTGGTTGGTACGTCCACGTCGGGCCGCTCGACGCGGGCAAGGCGTTCTTCCTGCGCGGCGTCGGCATCGAGCCTCATCCAGTCAAGGACTTCGCGCAGATCTACGGCGCAGCCACCTGGGCCTAGCTACTGGTCGCCCGGCAGCGGCTGCGCGTCGTGCGCGAGCCGCTGGCCTTCCTGCACGGCCTTGGCGATCTGGTCCGCGCTGAGCGTCGTGCCCATGCGCTGCGTGACGCTGTCGCCATTGGCCAGGATGGTCCCGGTGCCGCCGACGAGGCGCTGGCGGCATTCCATGTACGCGACCCAGTAGGTCAGCGCCTTCGCGCGATCCTGTTCGACGCCCAGGCCCGTCTCGTAGCTGTTGACGCGGCTCTCCAGCGAATCGGAATCGCAGGTGTGCACGCCGGCGTCGAGCGCGGCCTCGACGCGCTGCTTCCACGGCGCGTTCTCGGGGGCGTCGATGTCCGAGCTGCCGCTGAGCCCCAAGCCGTCGGGGCCTTCCTTGAGCATCTCGGTGGCCGCATGGTGCACGCCGGCGAGCGCCGCGCGTTCGAGCCAGCGCAGGCGGCTCTGGATCTGGTCGGAGGCGATGTCGCCGCAGGCCTGCGGCGTCGTCGGCAGCAGCTCGCGATCGCTCGGCAGGATGTGGTGCGCCATCCAGCCTTCGTGGTCGCGCGCCCAGATGCAGGTCGTGACGAGCTGGTAGGCGGCGAAGGCGTCGACCGGGTTGGCCGAACGGCTCAGCCGATCCACCTTCTGCGACAGTGATTCGTAGGGGTCGGGCGCGCTGGTCGTGCGGGCCGGCGCCGGTGCCGCGGACACGACGGCCACCGGCGGCGGCGCGGGCTCCGGTGCGGCCGGCCTCGGCGGCAGCGCCGCGACCGGCACCGGCGACGCGCCGACCGCGGCCGCGGCGCCGAGGTTCATGCCGTACAGCAAGGCGGCCACCACCATGGCGGCCGCCAGGGCGGAGGCGATGAGGAAGGGCCGGCGAACGATCACCGCGCGATGATAGGGGACGCCCGTGTCGCGATCGCCCCGAAATGCGCGCAGGCCCGCGCAATGGCGGGCCTGTTCGGTGACATTCTGCGCACGCTGATCCTCAACGCCGCCGGCGCTCACGCGCAGGCATGAAGTTCAAGGGAGCGGCGGATCCGGCTCTGCCGGGCCGCTCGCGGCCGGCCCCTCGGGGGGCAGGGAGCGCCAGCGACCGTGGGGCTCAAATGACCGTCAGCGAGACGTCGATGTTGCCGCGGGTGGCGTTCGAGTACGGGCACACCTTGTGCGCGGCGTCGACCAGCGCCTGGGCGGCGGCCTTGTCCATGCCCGGGATCGAGATGCGCATGTCCACCTTGATGCCGAAGCCGCCGGGGATCGGGCCGATGCCGACGTCCGACGTGATCGAGACTTCGCTGGTCAGCGCGATCTTCGGGCCGCCGGTCATGCCGGATGCCACGGCCTTCATCGCGCCGATGAAGCAGGCCGAGTAGCCGGCCGCGAACAGCTGTTCCGGGTTGGTGCCGGGCTTGCCGTCGCCGCCGAGTTCCTTGACGGTGGTCAGCGTGACGTCCAGGTTGCCGTCGGACGACTTGGCGGTGCCGGTGCGGCCGCCGGTGGCGGTGGCGGTGGCGGTGTAGAGGATCTTTTCGGGTGAGGCCATGGTTTGCTCCTTGGGGTTGATCGAGCGCGACCGGCGGTCGCGTTTGCGGGAAGTGCAGTCAGTGCTGCGTGTGGCGCACGAGCGAGTCGCGCACGGTGGTGAGCTGTCGGGTGAGCTCGACGATCTCGCCGAGTTCGCAGCCGCTGGCGCGGCCGATGGCGGGCGGCACGCTGCGCGCCGCGATCTTCAACTTGCGGCCGGCGTCGGTGAGGCGCACGATCACGCGGCGCTCGTCGTCGGCGTCGCGCTCGCGGCTGAGCTGCCCCTGCGCCTCGAGGCGCTTGAGCAGCGGCGTCAGCGTGCCGGAGTCGAGCGCGAGCTTGTCGCCGAGGCCGCTGACGGACTGCGCATCCTCTTCCCAAAGCGCGAGCATGACCAGGTATTGCGGATACGTGAGGCCCAGCGGCGCAAGCAGCGGCTTGTAGACCTTGGTCATCGCCAGCGAGGCCGAGTACAGCGCGAAGCACAGCTGCTTGTCGAGCGCGAGCCAGGCGTCGGCCTGGACGGGCTTGACGGTCTGCGAGGAGGTCTTGGCGCGTGGCATGGGATGGAATGTAGTGCACTAATCAATTGCGCACAATTGAAATGGGTATTTGGCGGACGGCACCGATACTCGGGCCAGGACGCGCAGACGCGTCGCCCAAGGAAATGACATGACCGCACTCCGCACCACGCACGGCGACTTCTCGATCAACCGCGTCTACGGCGCCTCGCCGGCGGATGTCTGGGCCGCTTGGGCCGACGACGCGACCAAGGCGCGCTGGTTCGTCGGCCCCGAAGGCTGGCAGCAGATCGAACGCACGCTGGACATGCGCGTCGGCGGCACGGAGATCCTGCACGGCCGCTTCCCGGCCAGCGGCCTCGAGACGCTGTTCACCGCGCGCTATCACCTCGTCGAGCCGCAGGCGCGGCTGGTCTATGTCTACGACATGCACCTCAACGGCGTCCACCATTCCGTCTCGGTCGCCACGGTCGAATTCATCGGCGACCCCGAGGGCACGCGTCTGCGCTTCGCGGAGCAGGTGACGTTCGTCGACGGCACCGATGGCCGCGACGGCACCTTGTCGCGCAAGCGCGGGACGGCGGCGCATCTCGACAGGATCGCCGGCGTGCTTTGAGAAATCAGAGCTTCGGAATCCGGATCCGCGAAATCATCAGCGACCCGGACAGCGCGAACATCAGCACCAGCGGATGAAAGCGGAAGCCGCCAAGGTTCAACACGCCGAACCACAACGCATCGCCGACGCTGCCCTGCCAAGCCGCGATGCCCAGCACGATCACCAGCAGCAGCGACGTCGGGATCGGCGTGCCCTCGAAGAACTTGACCTTGTCGCCGCCTTCGGAGTTCTTCTCGGCGGTGACGTTGTAGCGCGCCAGCCGCGACACGCCGCAGACGACGAAGAACACGAGCACGACGCGGTCCCACAGGCCCTGCATGCCGCAGCCGTAGGCGATCGCCGCGGGCGCGACGCCGAAGGAGATGACGTCGGCCAGCGAGTCGAGCTCGCGGCCCAGTTCGGAGCTCTGCTGGCGCCAGCGCGCCACGCGGCCGTCGAGCACGTCGAAGACGAGCGCCGCGGGGATCAGCCAGCAGGCGAACCAGATGTGGCGCACGTCGCCCGTCTGCAGGAACGTCATCACGGAGAACAGCGCGCCGACGCCGCAGAACGCGTTGGCGAGCGTGAACCAGTCCGCGAGGTGGAATTCGCGGATCATCGAGAACGGTTTCGGTTTGTTCATGCCTGCAGGATAGTGCAGGCCGCGGCGATCAGGCGATCACAGCACCTCGAACACGCTGTAGACCGGCCCGTCCGCGCGTCGTTGTCCTACGCCGACCGCCACCACGTGGTTGAGCCAGTCGTACTGCGGCGCGGCCGTCTCGAACTGGACGACGGTGCGGAAATAGATCTCCGACGGATCCACCACCTCGCCGCGGTCCACGCGCGCGAGCACCTCGGGCGCGGCGTGGCGCACGCCGCGGTAGGTCATCGCGACGAAGGCGTCGTCGCTGGTCTTGAGGATGAGGCGGACGTCGAGCGCGACGCTGCCGTCGGCCTTCAGCGTCTGCCAGTCGCTGCCGCCGTCCATCACGACACCCGACAGCCGCTCGCCGTCGAACGAGCCGCCGGTGACGACGCCGATGCGGCGGCCGGCGCCGGGCGTGGCGATGACGGGCATCGGGGCGCGCACGTCGAGGCGCACGGCCAGCAGCGGCCGCGTGCGCAGCTCGCGCAGGCCGGGGGGCAGGGAGTCGGTGACGGTGGTGGGCATCGGCGAAGGCTCCAGTCGAATGAGGTCTTGCTGGACGATACGCGCGCCCGCGTTCCGCTGCCGCGCGAGGGGCTTCAAGCCTGTTCCTCCGCCTCGATCAGCAGGCGCACGCGGCGCACCCGCCGGGCCTCGGTCTTGACGACGATGCGCAGGGGCTTGCCGGCGGGCAGCTCGCGGCGGAAGTGGTAGTCCATCGAATCGGTGTGGCCCGGGTTCTCGGTCGGCGCGCGGCGCGTCCACTCGAGGCCGCCGTCGACGTCGACGCGCATGGCGTGATGCGCGCCCGCGGCCAGCGGCATCACGACGAGGCGGCAGTCGATCTCGAAATGTCTCGTTCGAAACGAATCAGGCGGGATCGTCAGCGTGGCGACGTCGCCGTCGCCGGCGTCGATGTGCCAGCGCTCGGGCCTGGCCGGAGCGTGCGTGGCGGGAGCTGCTTTCTTCATGGGGCCGCATCATCGCGCAAGCGGACCAACCCCGTCGGTTACAGGCCCGACATGCCGACCCGGTAAACTCCGCGGCTTTGCGCGCTCTGCACGCCAATGGTTGCCGACTCGACAGTGATTCCGTTTGCGTTCGAACTGAAGGACACCAGCCTGCCGCTGGTCACCGTGCTGCTGCAGCAGGCGGATGCCGCCGTCCTCGCCGAGGAACTGCAGCAACGCCTGGGCGAGACGCCCAACTTCTTCGACGACGACCCGGTCGTGATCGACCTCTCGCCGCTGCGCGAGCATGAAGAGCCGCTCGCGTTCGCCGACATCGTCGCCGCGCTGCGCCAGCACCGCATGCGTCCGTCGCTGGTCACCGGCGGCAGCGCGCAGCAGATGGCCGACGCGCTCGCCGCGGGCCTGGCCGCCGCGCCCGAGCCGGTGCCGGCGCCCAAGCCGCGCACCGTCGAGGTCGAGGTGATCCGCGAGATCGAGCGCGAGGTGCCTGTGCACGTGCCCACGCTGATCGTCGACAGGCCGCTGCGCTCCGGCCAGCAGGCCTACGCGAAGGGCGGCGACCTGGTCGTGCACGCGGCCGTGAACGCCGGCGCCGAGGTGCTGGCCGACGGCAACGTCACGGTCTTCGGTCCGCTGCGCGGCAAGGCCGTTGCCGGCTCGCGCGGCAATACCGAGGCCCGTATCTTCACGACCTGCCTCGAAGCCGAACTCATCGCCATCGCCGGCGTCTACCGCACCACGGAGACGCCGCTGCCCAAGGACGTGGCCGGCAAGCCCGCGCAGGTGCGGCTCGTCGATGGCGTCCTCGTGATGACTCCCCTCAAGATCTAAGGACTGAAATTCCCATGGCAAAAATCGTCGTCGTCACCTCCGGCAAGGGCGGGGTCGGCAAGACCACCACCAGCGCGAGCTTCTCGTCCGGCCTCGCGCTGCGCGGCCACAAGACGGCCGTGATCGACTTCGACGTCGGCCTGCGCAACCTCGACCTGATCATGGGCTGCGAGCGCCGCGTCGTGTACGACCTGATCAACGTGATCAACAACGAGGCCAACCTGCACCAGACGCTGATCAAGGACAAGCAGTGCGAGAACCTGTTCGTGCTGCCGGCCTCGCAGACGCGCGACAAGGAAGCGCTGACGAAGGACGGCGTCGAGCGCGTGCTGAAGGAACTTGGCGAGATGGGCTTCGAGTACATCGTCTGCGACTCGCCGGCCGGCATCGAGACGGGCGCGCTGCTGGCGATGCACTTCGCCGACGAGGCGCTGGTGGTGACCAACCCCGAGGTCTCGTCGGTGCGCGACTCCGACCGCATCATCGGCATGCTGGGCAGCAAGACCAAGCGCGCGATCGACGGCGCCGAGCCGATCAAGGAGCACCTGGTCATCACGCGCTACAACCCGTCGCGCGTCGAGGACGGCCAGATGCTGTCGGTGTCCGACATCCAGGAGATCCTGCGCATCCCGCTGATGGGCGTGATCCCCGAATCGGAAAGCGTGCTGCAGGCCTCCAACCAGGGCCTGCCGGCGATCCACCTGAAGGAATCGGACGTGGCCGAGGCCTACACCGACCTCGTCGCCCGCTTCCTCGGCGAGGACAAGCCGATGCGCTTCGTCGACCCCGCCAAGGCGGGCTTCTTCAAGCGGCTGTTCGGAGGTAGCAAGTGATGTCCTTGTTCTCCTTCCTGCTCGGCGAAAAGAAGAAGACCGCGTCGGTCGCCAAGGAACGGCTGCAGATCATCCTCGCGCACGAGCGCGGCGGCCGCTCCAAGGCCGACTACCTGCCGGCGCTGCAGCGCGAGCTGATCGCGGTGATCTCGAAATACGTGTCCATCAATCCTGACGACATCAAGGTCAACCTCGAGCGCCAGGACGACCTCGAGGTGCTCGAGGTGAAAATCGAGCTGCCCGACCCGGGCCGTTGATCGCGACGGCGTCGTCGGGGCACGCCTGTTGCCGCGGTGCGAGCGCCGCCCGGCCGCCCGGATGCGCGGACTCCGAAGTGCGCAGCACGGAGGTTCCCGATGACCGAACGCGAGATCAAGCCGCACGTGGACGCCGACCGGCGGTCGGAGCCGTTCGGGCCGCCGGTCAAGGCCTGCGCGCCCGCATGGAGCGCCAGGCAGACGCGCGCGATGGACGGCCCGACGATGCTGCGTGGCATGGTGGCGTGCTGTCTCGCGCAGATCCTGCCCAACGCCGCCGCGATCGCGCACGGCAGCCGCGATCCCGAGCACGTGCACCAGTTGCGCGTGGGACTGCGGCGACTGCGCTCGATCGCGCGCGGCATGCAGCCGTTCGCGACGTGCCTGCCGTCCGGTTGGGAGCCGGCGATCATGCCGGTCTTCGACGCGCTGGGCGACGCTCGCGACAAGCACGTGCAGTCGACCGTGCTCGCGCCCCGGCTGCGCAAGGCCGGCGCGCCGCTCGCCGACCTCGGGGGGCCCTCCGAGGAGGAGGCGAAGACGCAGCAGCATCTCGTGGGCGGCGACGTCTTTCAGGGCATGCTGCAGCGGCTCATGTCCTGCTGCGAAGCGACTGGCGACGCGACCGATCGAGGCGACAAGGGCGCCGGGCTCGACCATCTGACGCGACGGCTCGCCAAGCTGACGCGGCAGGTGACCGGGCACGCGCGCCGCTTCGACGAACTGCCGCTGGCGCAACAGCACCAGGTGCGCAAGCGCCTCAAGCGCCTGCGCTACCTCGCCGAGTTCGCGGCGCCGGCGTTCGACCGCGACGACGTCGATGCATGGCGAGCCAGGGTGTCGGCCGCGCAGGACGATCTCGGCGAGCACATCGACCTCGCGCTGGCGTCCAGGCGCTTCGCGGCGTTGGCCGCGACGCAGCCCGGCGCCGGCTTCGCCGCGGGCTGGCTGCGCGCGAAGGCCGAGGCGTCGACGCGCGCGGCGCGCAAGTCGTTGCGGCGCCTGGGCGACGTCAGGAACTTCTGGTGAGGCTTCAGGCGCCGGTCTCGAGGCGGCACAGCGTGACCAGGCGCTCGCTGGCCGGCCTGAAGCGCGAGAAGTCCCAGTCGCCGTATTGCGCGACGATCTCGAAGCCGGCGATGTCCAGCAGGTGCTCCAGGTCGTTCGCCAGGCCGTGGCCCGGGCGCTGGTCGAGATCGAAGCCGAACACGCCCTCGGGCGCCAGGTGCCGGCGCGCCGTCGCGAGCAACGCGTCCTGATCGCCGCGCTCGAGAAAGGCCTGGAAGGCGTTGCCGGCGAGGATCACGAAGCCGAAGCGGCGCGGCAGCGCGAGTTCGCGCACGTCGGCCTCGATCCAGCGCACGTCCAGGTCGTCGCGCTCGTCCTGCGCGTGCGCGAGCCCGCCGGCGTCTCGATCGACGCCGGTGACCGACAGCCCCATCGCCGCGACGGCGCTCGCCACCGCGCCGGCGCCGCAACACAGCTCCAGCACGGGGCCGCCGAACTGCGAGGCCATGCGGCGCCAGAACTCGATGTTCGCTTCGACCATGCCGTGCCTTCCCGTTGGGTGGAAGTCTATCGCCGCAGGCCCTCAGGCTCGCGTACGACGCGGGCGCCGCTCATAATCGCAGCCACGCCATGCCGACGCCGTTGCCGCCGCCCGAACCGACTCGCACCGTGAATTCGCCGGCGCGCGGGACGACTGCCGGCGGAGCCGTGTCGCGCTGGCTGTTCGGCGACGTCCCCGAGCGCCGCGGTCCGCTGTCGCTGACCCTGTTGTCCGTCCTCGTCTACGCGTTGTTCGCGCTGGTCGTCTCGTGGCAGGCGCGCATGGGCCTGATGGACGCGCGGGACGCCGCCCGCTGGTCGACGATCGGCCTCAGCGGCATCCTCGGCTTCTACGCGCTGATTCGCAGCGGCCTCAGCTGGCGCCTGGGCAGCGATCCCTCGCTGACGTTCCCGCAGATCGTGTTCAGCACGTGGGCGACCGTGTATGGCTACGCCATCGATCCGCCGATGCGCGGCGCCGTCATCGCCATCATGGTGCTCAACCTCGTGTGGGGCATGTTCGTGCTGCGCGACAAGCAGACGCTGGGCCTGTGCGCATTCGGGCTCTCGCTGCTGGCGGCGACGATGGCTTGGAAAAGCGCCACGCGCCCCGAGCTGTTTCCGCCGCGCATCGAGATGCTGAACTTCGCGTTCGCGGCCATCGTGCTGGGGGCGACCTCGGTGCTGTCGATGCGCATGGGCACGCTGCGCATGCGGCTCGCGCAACGCAAGCTGGAACTGCAGCAGGCGCTCGCGACGATCCGCGAGCTGGCACAGGTCGACGAGCTGACGCGCCTGAGCAACCGGCGCCACATCGTCGAGGCGCTGGTGGCCGAGCAGGTGCGCAGCCAGCGCTCCGGCCAGCCGCTCAGCGTGGTGCTGGTCGACCTCGACCACTTCAAGGCGATCAACGACCAGCACGGCCACGCGGTGGGCGACTCGGTGCTGCGCGAGTTCGCCGAGGCGGTGCGGGCCGGCCTGCGCGAGTCGGACGCCGCGGGGCGCTGGGGCGGCGAGGAGTTCCTGCTGTTGCTGCCGGACACGAGCGCCGCCGCCGCCGCGGTGCTGGTGGATCGCCTGCGCGACGCGCTGTCGCGCATGTCGTTCGAGCACGTGCTGCCCGGACTGCGCATCAGCTTCTCGGCCGGCGTCACCGAATGCGCGGCGGACGAGCATTGCCACGTGGCCATCGAGCGGGCCGACCAGGCGATGTACCTGGCCAAGGAAGCGGGCCGCGGCCGCACGAGCCTGCACGGCCGCGACCTCCTCGCGAACTAGATCAGCCGTTCGCCGTCCGCGTTGACGACGATGGTCGAGCCCGGCGGCAGCGACGTCTGCACGTGGTGGCGCACGCCGTGGTACCAGTACGAGATGTCGTAGCGGTCGGGCGCCTGCGGCGGCACACGGCGGCCAAGGCGAGTGCGCGAGGGACAATGGACGTCATCGGTCTCCTGGACGGATTCGTGTGTGGCGATGCGAGAGGCACCGCCTGGGGTGTCCAACGCGCGAGCGCCGGATCCGCCGGACACGACGACAGCAACTTCACGTTTCGGCAACAGCCACGGCCAGCGGCCACCTCGTTCGCGGATCTCCATGCCCCACGCCGTATCGCTTCTTCGCGCCGCACGCCTCGCCCGCAGCGCCAAGCCGTTCATGGCCCGCGGCGGTTCCACGCGTGCGAAATGCGAGGGCTGCCGGCTCGCGCTGACGCATTGCCTGTGCGCGCTTCGCCGCTCGGTGTCGACACGGGCAGGGGTATGCCTGCTGATGGCCGACATCGAGCCGCTGAAGCCCACCAACACCGGCTGGCTCGTCGCCGACGTCGTGCCCGACACCTTCGCCTTCGGCTGGGCGCGCACCGAGACCGATCCGGCGCTGCTGGCGTTGTTGAACGACCCGCAGTGGCAGCCGTTCGTCGTGTTCCCCGGCGAGTACGCGGCGCCCGGGCGCGTGGTGCATGACGTGCAGGTCGACGCGGGCAGGCGTCCGCTGTTCGTCCTGCTCGACGCCACCTGGGGCGAGGCGCGCAAGATGTTCCGCAAGAGCCCGACCCTCGATCGCTTTCCGGTGCTGAGCCTGCGGCCCGAGCAGGTGTCGCGCTACGTGCTGCGGCGCTCGCGCCGCGACGATCACTTCTGCACCAGCGAGGTCGCCGCGCTGTGCATGGAACTCGCCGGCGAGACGCGCGCGGCCACGCTGCTGGAGGCGTGGCTGGACGTCTTCACGCACCACTACGTGCAGGCGCGCAACCAGTTGCCGGCGGATCTGGACGGCGCGGCGCACCAGCGCCTGCGCGGCCTCTGACGGCTCAGTACGCGCCCATGTAGTCCTTCTTGCCGATCGCCACGCCGTTGTGGCGCAGGATCGCGTACGTCGTCGTGACGTGGAAGAAGAACTGCGGCAGGCCGTAGGTGGACAGGTAGGCCTGGCCGCCCAGCTTCTTTTCCTTGGGCGTGCCGGGACGCAGGACGATCTCCTTGCCTTCGCTGCCGTCGAACTTCGTGGCATCGAGGCCATCGGCGAAGGCGAGCGTCTTCTCGATGAGCGCGTCGAGGTCGGCGAAGCTGGTCTCGGTGCCGTCGTGCGCGGGCACGTCGACGCCGGCCAGGCGGGCCGAGATGCCCCGCGCGAAGTCGCAGGCGATCTGCACCTGCTTGATCAGCGGGAGCATGTCGGGGAACAGGCGCGCCTGCAGGAAGGCTTCGGGTGCGATCGACTTCGCGGCCACGTCGGCGGCGGTCGTCGCGAGGATCGTGCGCATCGCCGTCAGCATCTGCTTGAAGACGGGGACGGAGTTGGTGTACATCGGGCTGGTCATGGGCGGGTCTCGGTGAAGCGTGGCCAGCGGGAGCGCGGCCACGGAGGCCGCCATTGTCGCCCGCCGCTTCAGCGCGCCGTCGCCTGCCGCACTGCGTGCTCCCAGTCGGCCATCAGCGCGCCGGCCTGCTCGCGCGACATCGTCGGCAGGAACCGGCGCTCGGCCTGCCATTGCGCCGCGAGTTCGTCGACGTTGCGGTACAGCCCGCACGACAGGCCCGCGAGGTAGGCCGCGCCGAGCGCGGTCGTCTCGATCACCTTGGGCCGCACCACCGGAATGCCCAGCAGGTCGGCCTGGAACTGCATCAGCAGGTCGTTGACGCAGGCGCCGCCGTCGACGCGCAACTCGGCGACGGGCGCGCCGCCGGCGGCGACGGCGTCGCGGCTCATCGCGCCCAGCAGCGCCGCGCTCTGGAACGCGATGCTCTCGAGCGCGGCGCGCGCGATGTGCGCCACCGTGCTGCCGCGCGTCAGGCCGACGATCGCGCCGCGCGCGTCGGCATCCCAGTACGGCGCGCCCAGGCCCGTGAAGGCTGGCACGAACATCACGCCGCCGGAGCTGGGCACGCTTTCGGCGAGGCGCTGCACCTCTCCGCTGCCCTGGATCGCGCGCAGGCCGTCGCGCAGCCACTGCACGACGGCGCCGCCGATGAACACGCTGCCTTCGAGCGCGAACTCCGGCGTCGCATCGAGCTGCGCGGCGCTGGTCGTGATCAGGCCGTTGGTGGAGCTCTGGAACGTGGCGCCGGTGTGCATCAGCATGAAGCAGCCGGTGCCGTAGGTGTTCTTCGCGAGGCCCGGCCGGAAGCAGGCCTGGCCGAACAGCGCGCTCTGCTGGTCGCCGGCCACGCCGCCGATGGGAATGGCCGCGCCGAGCAGTTCGGGCAGCGTCGCGCCGTAGTGGTGGCTGGACGGATGCACGTCCGGCAGCAGCGCGCGCGGCACGTCGAGGATCGCGAGCAGCTCGTCGCTCCACGTGTTGGCGTGCACGTCCAGCATCAGCGTGCGCGACGCGTTGCTGACGTCGGTGGCGTGCACGCGGCCGCCGGTCAGGTGCCACATCAGCCAGGTGTCGACCGTGCCGAACGCGAGCTCGCCGCGCGTGGCCGCGGCGCGCGCGCCGTCGACGTTGTCGAGGATCCACTTGAGCTTGGTGCCCGAGAAGTAAGCGTCGAGGATCAGGCCCGTCTTCGCGCGGAACGTGGGCTCGAGGCCTTGCTCGCGCAGCGCCGCGCAGGTCGGCTCGGCGCGGCGGTCCTGCCAGACGATCGCGTTGTAGATCGGCTCGCCCGTCACGCGGTTCCACACCAGCGTGGTCTCGCGCTGGTTGGTGATGCCGATGGAGGCGATGTCCGCCGCACCGAGCCCGGCCTTGGCGAGCGCCTCGCGCGCGGTGGCGAGCTGCGACTCGAGGATCTCCTCCGGATCGTGCTCCACCCAGCCGGGCTGCGGATAGATCTGGCGGAACTCGCGCTGGGCCATCGCGAGGATGCGGCCGTGCGCGTCGAACACGATGCTGCGCGAGCTGGAGGTGCCCTGGTCGAGGGCGAGAAGGCAGTGCGGGCGGGTGGTCAAGGTGCGTCCTGTCTACTGAAGCCATCGGAGGGACTCGTGCGTCGCCCGGATAATACGAAAAACATGGATCCCATTCGCTCCACCGACGACCTTCCCGAAACCTGCGACGTCCTCGTCGTCGGCGGCGGCATCAACGGCGCCGGCATCGCGCGCGACCTCGCCGGCCGCGGGCTGAAGGTGGTGCTGTGCGAGCGCGACGACCTCGCGCAGGCGACGTCGTCTTCCAGCACCAAGCTGATCCACGGCGGACTGCGCTATCTCGAGTACAACGAGTTCGCGCTGGTGCGCAAGGCGCTCGCCGAACGCGAGGTGCTGCTGCGCAGCGCGCCGCACATCATGCGTCCGCTGCGCTTCGTGATGCCGCACGATCCCGGCATGCGGCCCGTCTGGATGATCCGCGCAGGTCTGTTCCTCTACGACCACCTGGCAAGACGCGAGGTGCTGCCGGCGTCACGTACCGTCGACCTGCGGCGCCACGAGTCGGGCGCGCCGCTGCAGGCGCGATTCACGAAGGGCTTCGTCTATTCCGACGGCTGGGTCGACGATGCGCGGCTGGTGGTCCTGAATGCGATCGATGCCAAGGAGCGCGGCGCCACGGTGCTCACGCGCTGGCACTGCCGCGATGCGCAGCGCACGCCCGACGCCTGGCAAGTGACGCTGGACAACCCGGACGGCGCGTTCCACACGCTGAAGGCGCGCGCGCTCGTCAACGCCGCCGGCCCGTGGGCCGCGCAGTTCCTGTCAGAGCACGCGCACCTGAGCCACGGCAAGGCCTTGCGCCTGGTCAAGGGCAGCCACATCGTCGTGCCGCGGCTGTTCGAGCACCAGCACGCGTACATCTTCCAGAACCCCGACAAGCGCATCATCTTCGCGATCCCGTACGAGCGCGACTTCACGCTGATCGGCACGACGGACGTCGAGCACCACGGCGCCATCGGCGGCGCACGCATCGACGAAACCGAGATCGCGTACCTGTGCGAACAGGCGAGCCGCTATTTCGCCAAGCCGGTGCTGCCGCGAGATGTCGTCTGGACTTATTCCGGCGTGCGTCCGCTGCTCGACGACGAATCCGGCGACCCGTCGGCCGTCACGCGCGACTACTCGCTGGAACTCGACACCGCGCAGGCGCCGCTGCTGACGGCCTGGGGCGGCAAGATCACCACGTTCCGCCGGTTGGCCGAGGACGCGGCCGACATGCTGATGGCGCCGTTGCGCGTCACGGCGCAGCGCGGCGCGTGGACCCACGGCGCCTTCCTGCCCGGCGGCGATCTCAGCCCGTGGATCGGGTCGCCACGCCGTCCCGATACGGACTTCGACCGCTTCGAACAGGCCGCGCGCCGCCGCTTCCCGCAGTTCTCCGCGCCGGTGCTGCATCGCCTGGCACGCGCCTACGGCACGCGCATCGAGCGCGTGCTCGGCGATGGCGACGCGGTGGGCGCCGAGATCGCGCCGGGCCTGTTCGAATGCGAACTGCGCTACCTGCACGACCACGAATGGGCGCGCAGCGCCGACGACGTGCTGTGGCGCCGCAGCAAGCTGGGCCTGCACTACACGGCCGACGAGCGCGCGGCCGTCGCGGCCTGGTGCGCCGAGCACTGGAACACCGACCCCGTCATCTGGCCCGAGGCATCCCCATGAAATCCGTTCTTGCCGCAGCCGTCGTGGCGCTCGCCGGCTGCGCCGTCCTCTCCAACGTCACGCCGATCGGCGAAGGCGCGTTCATGACGGTGGTGCGCAGCAACGACGTCAACGCGCCGGTCGCGCAGGAACGCGACAAGGCGATGGCGCAGGCGCAAGCCTTCTGCGCGGAGCAGCACGCGCGCGTCGACTTCATCAAGCTCGTCGCGGCACCGCCGCCGCCAGGACAGGCGCCGTCGGCGGAAGTCGATTTCCGCTGCAAGCAGTAACGCGAACTTGGCGCGAGCGATCGGTCGCCGCGCCGGATCCGTCACTCCATGTCGAAGTAGAGGATCGGCGCGACGCGCATGTCGCCCACGAGATCGAACTGGCGGCGCGCGAGGTCGGTGCTCGTGCGGTCGCACCACAGCATCTTGTCCTCGGGCGCGGCATCGGCCGGCGGCAGCAACTGGCCCAGGCGCGCGCGGGCAGTGGCGCGCAGGACGTCGCGCTGTTCGGCGGTGAAGCGCGCGAAGGTGACGCGGTTGCTCTTGGCGAGGATGTCGGCGTTGCGATCGCGCCAGTTGCGCACGCCGCCTTGGTAGCGATCGGAGAAGGCGGGGCGCACCCGGCCGCAGGTCTCCATCAGCGTCTGGACGAAGAACTGGTGCACCAGCACGTCGAGGATGGCCTCGGGCAAGCCAGGCGGAAACGGCTTGCCGCTGACGTCAACGGGCGGCGCGTCGCCGCTGAGCGGCCGCGCGACGGGCGGCATCGAGGTCGCCGGGTGCAGGTCGAACGGCGCGGCCGGGGGCGCCAGCAGCGGGGCCGTCACGGTCTTGCCGAGCTCGCGTGTGCGCACCTGCGGATCGGTGGGCTTGCGGTCTGAGAACGTGACCTTGCCGTCCGGGCCGATGATGCGGTAAGTCGGCTGCGGAGGCGCCGGCGGCTGGGCTTGCGCGCACATCACGAGCGCGAACATCGCGGCAGGCAGCAGTCGTTGCAGTCGTTTCATCGAATGGCGTGGGCCGGGCTGGGTTCTGGGCATTGTCGGCCACTGCGAAAACAACTTGAAACCAATCGTGTGTCGCGCTGCGGCGAAGGTCTCTGGACGTCTTTGCTCGGCTGCGGCGCAGGGCGCCGCAGCAGCCTCAGGAGCCGGCCTGCAACGCCTCGATCTGCTCGGTGAGTTCCAGCCAGCGCTCTTCCAGCTTGGCAACTTCCGCGCCCACGTGCGCGAGCCGGCGCCCGGCATCGGCGATCTCGGTGCCGGACAGCCTGCCCGTCGCCATGCCCGCCTCCAGCTGGGCCTTCTCGGCGGCCAGCTTTTCCATGCGCGTGTCGATCTGCTGCACCTCGATGCGCAGCGGGCGCGTCTGCGCGGCGATCTGCGAACGTTGCTGCGCCGACTGCTTGCGATCCTCGTTGCGGGCCGCGCCCGCCTTGGTGTTGGCCGAGGCGACAGGCGCGGGCGGCGCCGCGACCGGCGCGGCGGCGTTGGGGTCGATGTAAGGTCCCTTCTTGCCGCCCTTGCCCTGCTTGGGCGCGGCCGGCGCCGGCGCGGACGACGCGGGCAGCAGGTCGTTGAGATTGCCGGGCAGCGGCGGCGCAGGCTGGCCGCGCGAGATGGCGCGCGAGGTCTCGAGCAGCCACTTCTGGTAGTCGTCGAGATCGCCGTCGAACGGCAGCACGGCGCCGTGCGACACCAGCCAGAACTCGTCGCACACCTCGCGCAGCAGCGCGCGGTCGTGGCTCACGAGCATCACGGTGCCTTCGAACTCGTTGAGCGCCATCGACAGCGCCTCGCGCGTGGTCAGGTCCAGGTGGTTGGTCGGCTCGTCCATCAGCAGCAGGTTGGGGCGCTGCCACACCAGCGAGGCCAGCACCAGGCGCGCCTTCTCGCCGCCCGACAGCGTGCCGATGACCTGGTGCACCATGTCGCCGACGAAGCGGAACTGGCCGAGGAAGTCGCGCAGCTCCTGCTCGCGGCCTTCGGGGCCGACGGTGCGCGCCAATCTGACCATGTGCTGCAGCGGCGTGTCGTCGGCGTGCACGACGTCCATCTCCTGCTGCGCGAAGTAGCCGATCGACAGGCCCTTGCCCTCGGTCACCTCGCCGCCGAGCGCCTTCATGCTGCGCGAGATCGTCTTGACCAGCGTCGACTTGCCCTGGCCGTTGGCGCCGAGGATGCCGATGCGCTGGCCCGCGAGCACCGTCTTGTTGATGTTGCGGACGATGACCTTGCGCACCGGCTCGGTGTCGGGATCGACGTCGTCCTGCACGAGGTAGCCGCACTCCATGTTCGACATCGCGAGCATCGGATTCGGCAGGCTCTTGGGCTCCTTGAACTCGAACGCGAAGTCCGCCGACGTCAGCACCGGCGCGATGCGCTCCATGCGCGCCAGCGCCTTGACGCGGCTCTGCGCCTGCTTGGCCTTGCTGGCCTTGGCCTTGAAGCGGTCGATGAAGCGCTGCAGCTGCGCGACGCGCTCCTGCTGGCGGCCGTGCGCGGCCTGCTGCTGCGACATGCGCTCGGCGCGCATCTCCTCGAAGGTCGAGTAGTTGCCGCCGTAGCGCGTCAGCGTGCCTTCGTCGAGGTGGATCGTGACGCCGGTGATGGCGTCGAGGAACTCGCGGTCGTGGCTGATCATCACGATCGTGCCGGTGAAGCGCTGCAGCCAGGCCTCGAGCCAGACGAGCGCGTCCAGGTCCAGGTGGTTCGTCGGTTCGTCGAGCAGCAGCAGGTCGGCCGGGCACATCAGCGCGCGCGCCAGCTGCAGGCGCATGCGCCAGCCGCCGGAGAAACTGTTGACGGGCTCATCGACCTGCGCCGCCTTGAAGCCCAGGCCCAGCAGCAGGGCCTGCGCGCGGGCGCGCGCGTCGAAGCCGCCGGCCTCGCCGATCATCATGTGCGCGTGCGCCATCGCCTCGCCGTCCTCGGCGGCCTCGGCCGCGGCCAGCTCGCGCTGGGCCTCCATCAGCGGCAGGTCGCCTTCGAGCACGAAGTCGGTGGCCGAGTCGTCGGTCTCGGGCATGTGCTGCGCGACCTCGCCGAGACGCCAGCGGGCGGGGATCTCGAAGTCGCCGGCATCGGCCTGCAGCCGTCCGGCCAGCAGCGCGAACAGGCTGGACTTGCCCGCGCCGTTGCGCCCGACCAGGCCCACCTTCTCGCCGGGATTGACGTTGACGTTGACGTTGTCGAGGACGATCTTGGCGCCTCGGCGCAGCTGCAGATTGCGGAGCGTGATCATTTCAGCGCCGCCCGGCCGCCCGAAGGCGCTGAGCGCCCCCTCGGGGGGCAGCGAACGAAGAGAGCGTGGGGGTCATGTTCATGAAGAAGATTTCGGCAGGCCCGCGGCCAGCATGGCGCGGGTGACGAGCAGCACCGCGTCGTCGGTCAATTGGGTGGCGAGCCAGACGACGTCGAGCTCGGGGAACGCGGCCTCGAAATGCTCGCGCTCGTTGCCGATCTCGAGCACCAGCACCGCGTCGGGCGTCATGTGGGCGACCGCGCCGGCCAGCAGCGTGCGGATGAAGTCCATGCCGTCGGCGCCGCCGGCGAGCGCCATCTCGGGCTCGGCGCGGAACTCCGCCGGCAGCTCTGCCATCGAGGCGGCGTTGACGTAGGGCGGGTTGCACAGGATCACGTCGTAGCGGCGATCGCGGCGCACGGCTGCGAGGCCATTGCCTTGCAAAAGCGTGATGCGCTTGGCCAGCTCGTGGCGTTCGACGTTGAGTTTGGCCACGGCGAGCGCGTCAGCCGACAGGTCGGCCGCGTCCACGGCCACGTCGGGCCAGGCCATCGCGGCGAGCACGGCGAGGCTGCCGTTGCCGGTGCACAGGTCGAGCACGCGATGGATCTCGACCGGCATCCAGGCGTCGATCACGCCCTCGGCCAGCACCTCGGCGATCAGCGAGCGCGGCACGATCACGCGCTCGTCGACGGTGAAGGGCACGCCTTGCAGCCAGGCCTCGCCGGTGAGATAGGCGGCGGGCTTGCGCGTCTCGATGCGTTGCGCGATGAGCGCGTCCAGCGTCGTGACTTCCGACTTCTTGAGCGCGCGGTCGGCCACGCCGTCGAGGTCGTCCAGCGGCAGGCCGAGGCGCCAAAGCACGAGCCACACGGCCTCGTCGTAGGAGTTCGTGCTGCCGTGCCCAAACGAAACGCCCGCCTCGTCGAGGCGGGCGCTTGCCCGGGTGAGATAGTCGATGAGCTTCATGATGGCGTTTCGGACGCCAGCAGGCGCTCCATGGTGCGTCGGTAGATGTTCTTCAGGCGGGGAACGGCGTCGACGGCCACATGTTCGTCGATCTTGTGGATCGTGGCGTTGACAGGGCCGAACTCCACCACTTGGGGGCAGATGCGGGAAATGAAACGGCCGTCGGACGTGCCGCCGGTGGTCGACAGCTGGGCCTCGACCGCGCCGCCGGCATCATGCGCCGTCTCGTCGCGGATCGCCTGCACCAGCGCCTGGCTCAGCGTGCCGGGCCGCGTGAGGAAGGGCGAGCCGCCCAGCGTCCAGGTGACGCGGTGCTCGACGTCGTGGCGATTCAGGATGTCGGCGACGCGACCTTGAAGCGACTCCGGCGTCGACTCCGTCGAGAAGCGGAAGTTGAGGTCGATCACCGCCTCGCCCGGGATGACGTTGGTCGCGCCGGTGCCCGAACGGATGTTGGAGATCTGGAAGCTGGTCGGCGGGAAGTGGTCGTTGCCGGCGTCCCACTGCGTGGCGGCGAGTTCGGCGATCGCCGGCGCGGCCGCGTGGATCGGGTTGCGCGCCAGGTGCGGATACGCGACGTGGCCCTGCACGCCGATCACCGTCAGGCGCGCCGACAGGCTGCCGCGGCGGCCGTTCTTGATCATGTCGCCCAGCGTCGTGACGCAGGTCGGCTCGCCGACGATGCAGCAATCGAGCTTCTCGCCGCGCTGCTGCAGCGTGTCGACGACGCGCACGGTGCCGTCGACGGACGGCCCTTCCTCGTCGCTCGTGAGCAGGAACGCGAGACGTCCCGCGTGCTGCGGATGCGCGGCGACGAACTCCTCCGCGGCGACGACCATCGCAGCCAGCGAGGTCTTCATGTCGGCGGTGCCGCGGCCGTACAGCTGGCCGTCGCGGTACGTCGGCACGAACGGCGCGCTGTGCCACTGGTCCTGCGGCCCGGTGGGCACGACGTCGGTGTGGCCGGCCAGCACCAGCGTCGGACCCGGACGCGTGCCGGTGCGCACGGCCCACAGGTTGGCCACGCGGCCGTCGTCCGGCCCGAACGGCAGGTGCTCGCAGGCGAAGCCCAGCGCCTCCAGCCGTTGCGCGATCAGCGCCTGGCAACCGGCATCGTCCGGCGTCACGGACGCGCGGGCGATCAGTTGTTCGAGCAGGAGGAGCGTGGAGTCACCCATGCTTCGATCGATGCAGGTGCTCGGTGCCGCCCAGGCGCTGGCGCGGCGCGGCGGGCGGCGCCTCGGGCAGCACGTCCAGCGTGATCTCGGTGAACGACGGCGCGTCGGACTCGGCCTTGACGGCCTGCACGCGCGACACCGGCGCCATGTCGTTCTGCAGCCGCCACAGCAGGTTGGTGGGCGAATCGGCGCCCAGCAGGCCTTCTTCCTGCGTGACCAGGCCCAGGCCGATCAGGCGCGCGATGTCCGCCTCGAACATCTGCGAGCCTTCGGCCAGCGACTTGTCCATCGCCTCGCGCACGCCGGTGATGTCGCCGTTCTCGATCAGCTCGGAGATGAAGCGGCTGTTCAGCAGCACCTCGACGGCCGGCACGCGGCCGCCGGCGGTGGAGCGCAACAGGCGCTGCGAGACGATCGCCTTCAGCGCCGCGGCCAGGTCGCCCAGCAGCGCGGGACGCGCTTCCGGCGTGTAGAACGACAGGATACGGCCAAGGGTATGCGAGCTGTTGTTGGCGTGCAGCGTGGCGAGCACCAGGTGGCCCGACAGCGCGTACGAGATCGCCATCGACATCGTCTCGCGATCGCGGATTTCGCCGATCATGATGCAGTCGGGCGCCTGGCGCAGCGCGTTCTTCAGCGCGATGTGCAGCGAGGCGGTGTCGCGGCCGACCTCGCGCTGGTTGATGATCGAGCGCTTGTTGGAAAACAGGAATTCGATCGGCTCCTCGATGGTGAGGATGTGGCCCGACAACTGCGTGTTGCGCCACTCGATCATCGACGCCAGCGACGTGCTCTTGCCGTTGCCGGTGGCGCCCACCATCAGCACCAGGCCGCGGCGTTCGAGCGCGAGCGACGCCAGCACCGCCGGCAGGTTCAGCGTGTCCATCGACGGGATCTTGTGCGGGATGCAGCGGATCACGGCGGCGATCGACGCACGCTGCTTGAACGCGGACAGCCGGAAGCTGCCCACCGCGCGGATGCCGATGCCCAGGTTCAGCTCGCCGGTCTGGTCGAGTTCTTCCAGCTGCACCGGCGTCAGCAGTTCGGCCAGCAGCGCGCGCGGCTGGCCCGGCGTCAGGATCTGGTCGGACACCGGCACGAGCTGCCCGTTGATCTTCAGCTGGATCGGCGAGTTGGCCGTCAGGTAGACATCCGATGCGCCCTTGTCGGCCATCAGATGCAGCACGCGTTCCATGTTTCCGCCGTCCATCGAGCGTCTCCTGCTGGCGCCTGGGGTCCAGGCGCGGGGTTCAAGTGCGGGCCGCGGGTGGCGGCGAAGGTCCTACCAACTCAGTATCGGCCTGCGTCAGGCCCGAAGAAGCTCGTTGATGCTGGTCTTCGCGCGCGTCTCGGCGGTCACGCGCTTGACGATGACCGCGCAGTACAGGCTGTGCGAGCCGTCGGCCGCGGGCAGCGAGCCGCTGACGACCACCGAGCCGGCCGGGATGCGGCCGTACGTGACCTCGCCTGTCGAGCGGTCGTAGATCTTGGTGCTCTGGGAGATGTAGACGCCCATCGAGACGACGGAGCCTTCCTCGACGATCACGCCCTCGACGATCTCGGAGCGCGCGCCGATGAAGCAGTTGTCCTCGATGATGGTCGGGTTGGCCTGCAGCGGCTCCAGCACGCCGCCGATGCCGACGCCGCCGGACAGGTGCACGTTCTTGCCGATCTGGGCGCACGAGCCGACGGTGACCCAGGTGTCGACCATCGTGCCTTCGTCGACATAGGCGCCGATGTTGACGTACGACGGCATCAGCACCGCGTTGCGGCCGATGAAGCAGCCGTGGCGCGCGACGGCGGGCGGCACGATGCGCACGCCGGTGGCGCGCAGCTCGGCCTCGTCGAGATTGGCGAACTTGGGCTCGACCTTGTCGAAGAACTGCAGGCCGCCCGCGTGCATCGGCCGGTTGTCGTTGAGGCGGAACGACAGCAGCACGGCCTTCTTGATCCACTGGTGCACCGTCCACTGGCCCACGGCCTGGCGTTCGGCGACGCGCAGCTTGCCGGCGTTCAGGTCGTCGATCACCGAGGTGACGGCGGCGCGCACGTCGGCCGGCGCGTCGGCGGGCGAGAACTTGGCGCGGTCTTCCCACGCGGCGTCGATCAGGGATTGCAGGCTGGCAGTCATGAGATGTCTTGGATGTAGGCGAGGATGCGTTGTGCGGCCGCTACGCATTCGTCGGTGTCGGCCACCAGCGCGAGTCGAACGCGGCCGGCGCCGGGGTTGATGCCGCGCGATTCGCGGGCGAGCAGGCTGCCGGGCAATACTGTCACATTGTATTGAGCCAGCAGCCCCCGCGCGAACGCGATGTCGTCCCCGCCGTGCAAATGCGACGGAATGCCCGCCCAGAGGTAGAAACCGGCGTCCGGCAGGCGCACGTCGAGCTTGGCCGCCAGCATCGGCGTGACCTGCGCGAACTTGCGGCGATATTGCTCGCGGTTGGCCACCACGTGCGCCTCGTCGCGCCACGCCGCCTCGCTGGCCGCCTGCACCACCGGGCTCATCGCGCTGCCGTGGTACGTGCGGTAGTGCAGGAAGGCCTTGACGAGCGCGGCGTCGCCCGCGACGAAGCCCGAACGCAGGCCCGGCACGTTGGAGCGCTTGGACAGCGACGTGAAGACGAGCAGGTTGCGGAAATCGGCGCGGCCGAGCTGCTTGGCCGCGTCCAGCGCGCCCAGCGGCGCCTGGCCCTCGGGCGCGAAGTAGATCTCGGAATAGCACTCGTCGCTGGCGATGACGAAGCCGTGGCGGTCGCTCAGCTCGAACAGCGCGCGCCACTCCTCCAGCGGCATCACGGCGCCTGTCGGGTTGCCCGGCGAGCAGACGAACATCAGCTGCGTGCGGGCCCAGGTGGTGGCGTCGACGGCGGACCAGTCGGCCGCGAAGTTGCGCGCCGGATCGCTGTTGGCGAACGCCGTCTCGGCGCCGGCCAGCAGCGCCGCGCCCTCGTAGATCTGGTAGAACGGATTCGGGCACAGGACGATCGGCGGCTGCGCTCCGGGACGCCCGCGCCACGTCGGGTCGACCACCGTCTGCGCGAACGCGAACAGCGCCTCGCGCGAGCCGATCACCGGCAGCAGCTGCGTCGCCGGATCCAGCGCGACGCCGTAGCGCCCGTGCGCCCAGTCGGCCATCGCCCGGCGCAGGCTGGCGTCGCCCAGCGTGGTCGGGTACGACGCGAGGCCGCCCAGGTGTGCGGTGATGGCGTCCTTGATCAGCTGCGGGGTCGGATGGCGCGGTTCGCCCAGGCCCAGGCTGATGGGGCGGTGGGCGGGCGACGGGACGATGTCCTTCGTGAGGAGGCGCCAGCGTTCGAACGGATAGGGGTGGAGCGTGCCGAGCAACGGATTCATGGCTCGATTATCGAGGCTGGCGCCCCGGCCTGGCTTTGGAACTCGGCAGGGCTCGCTTCGGCGCCGGGCGACGCTGGCGAGGCGCCACTGTCGAGCGAATGTGATCGTCGCCACGGGCTTGTTGCACGACTTTGGGGCCTGGCGCGTCAGCTAGATGACACAGTCCAGTGCAGGGAACTCCCAGGCCCGGCAAAATGCGGGGATATCCTCAGGGCTGCCGCCGAGCAGTGGTCCCGCATCCAATGACCCATCCGTTCTCCATTGCCATCCGTGTCGGCATCTTCGCGATCCTCATGGGCTCGGCGCTTTTCGTGCACTTGCGCGGGCGCGCGCGCTTCGGCCTGATGAAGGCGCTGACCGACTACACCGTGCTGCTGGCGCCCTACAACGCGCTCATGGTGCTGTTCTCGCGCGTCAAGGCGACGCCGTACGCGCCGGTCGCGGCGTTCCCCGATCTCGCGCCGCTGCAGGCGCACTGGCAGGAGATCCGTGCCGAGGCGTTGAGCCTCAACGAGGCCGGACGCATCGGCGTGGCCACCGGCTACAACGACATGGGCTTCAACTCGTTCTTCCGTTCGGGCTGGAAGCGCTTCTACCTGAAGTGGTACGGCGAGGACCTCGCCTCCGCGCGAGCCTCGTGCCCGCGCACGGTGGAGCTGCTGTCCAGGATCCCGTCGGTCAAGGGCGCGATGTTCGCGTCGCTGCCGCCCGAGGGCACGCTGGTGCGACACCGCGACCCGTATGCCGGATCGCTGCGCTATCACCTGGGCCTGTTCACGCCGAACTCGCCGGACTGCTACATCGAGGTCGACGGCCAGCGCTACTTCTGGAAGGACGGCGAGGCCGTCATGTTCGACGAGACCTTCATCCACCACGCCGCCAACACCACCGACCAGCAGCGCGTGATCCTGTTCTGCGACATCGAGCGCCCGCTGCACGGGCGCCTGCTGGCCGCGATCAACCGCTGGTTCGCCGACAACATCATGGCGGCGTCGGCCTCGCCCAACGAGGTCGGCGAGCACGTGGGCGGCATCAACCGCTTCTTCCAGGTCGCCTACAAGGTGCGGCTGCAGACCAAGAAGCTCAAGCTGCACCATCGGGGGCTGTACTACACCTCGAAGTGGGTCGCGATCCTGGGCGGCTTTTACCTGATCTTCTTTTCCTGGATCTAGCCGACCCTGGATCTAGCCGACGCGCGGCATCAGGCCGCGCGCGCCGCCGTCACCAGCTGCTTCAACGCGTTGGCGAGATTCATCGGCCGCACGGGCTTGTCCAGCGTCGAGAAATTCCACTGCGCGGACAGTTGCAGCAGGCTCTGCTCCATCTCGGAGTCGGCCATCAGCGCGCCGGTGACCACGAGGATCGGGATGTGGGCGCGGTGCTGGCGGATCTCCTCGACGATGCCGGCCGCGGTGCCGTCGGCAAGCAGCCAGTCGAGCACGTAGGCGTCGAAGCGGCGGTGCGCGATGGCCGCCTGCAGCGAGGCGGCGTCGGCGTAGGGCGTGGCCACGATGCCCAGGGGACGGAAGGCCTCGACCAGCGCCTCGGCGGCGCGGGTGTCGTCCTCCAGCAGCGCGACCTGCAGGTGCGGATGGCTGCGGATCGTGAGCGCCTCGATGGCGTGGCGGCGCGCGCCGAAGGGCTCGTCGCCGTTGACGTGGATCTCCCAGGTGCTGCCGTTGCGGATCGCCACCAGGTCGCTGCTTTCGCCGGCCGCGAGTTCCGCGCCGGGCACCAGCAGGCCGGTGGGCGGCAGGTGCGCCACGCGGATCACCGCCGGCAAGGCGTCGGCGCCCTGCTGGCCGTAGCGGGCGAGTTCGTCGCGCGGCAGCAGGTGATCGTCGGGCGCGCCGAAATGATGGGCGACGGCCCGCAGATCGGTGTGGCTCCACGACACGTCGCCCTTCAGCCGGCGATACGACTGCGAGCGATCGACATTGATGATGCGTGCGATCTCGGAAGCATGGTTGTGCTCCTTGACCCCGTGCGACAGCAGGAAGCGCCTTACGTTGACGCTGGTGGCGGGCTCCGCCGCGGTGTCCGGATCGGCCTGCGGGCGGTGTTGCGCGATGTCGTCCATGGGCTTCGTTCGCCAAGCTAGGGGGAGTGAGCAGTTTAGCGCGCTTCACAGCAAAATGCCCACAAATATCGGATTGATGGGCTGAAAAATGTGTGTCACAGTTCCTTTACGCCAACAAACAGGCCATCGAAATAAAAGTGTTGTGATCTGTCACATCGCATGGCCGGACGGCGAGTCCGATTGCTCGAAGCAAGACAAGAGGGGAAAGACATGACACACATGGGTGTTGCCAAAGGCCCGAGCGACCAGAAGACGCTCAACGAGGAGCTGATCGAAGGCCTGGTGGAGGTCGCGCGACGAAATCCGCAGCATGCGGTCGAACTGTTCGGCGTGCCGCTGGGTGTCGCGATGCGGCTGGCCGCGATGGCCGACGCGCAGCTCGACGACCTCGCCACCACGCCGGTGGCGCTGTGGCGCCCGGCGCTCACCGAGCGCCTGGTGCGCCGGCTGCCCGAGCGCCGGGCGATGCTCACGCCCGACCACGAGGTCTACCGGCCGCTCGTCAAGCGCATCAACCGGCTCGCGCTGGCCACCTTCGTGCGCTACGCCGACGACCCGGCGAGCGCCGCGCTGGTGTGTGACATCACCGACCGCGATGTCATCCGCGCGCTGCAGGAACTGCCGGCGTTCGCGTTCCTCGAGTGGGGCGGCAATCCCGGCACGCTGCTCGCGGTGCCGCGCCTGAGCGACGCGCTGATCGACCGCCTGCTGCGCGCCGACGACGACGGCGTCGAGCACGGCCTGCGCGGCCTGTTGGCGCTGACGCAATGCTGCGAGCAGGAGTTCGCGCTGATCCGGCACGCCGTGCAGCAGGAAAGCGCGGCCTATCGCGTTGCCGAGCGCACGGAGGTCAGCAAGCGCTCCGGGCGCCCGCCGTCCAGCTTCCTGATGCCCGGCACGTCCAGCCTGATCCTGGCGATGCTGCGCCACCAGATGCGGCCGACGGAGGTGGAAGACCGCATGCTGGCCACCAGCGACGTGCGCGCCGCGCAACTGCGCGGCATCGCCGAGACGCTCAACCCCAAGCCCAAGCGCGACAAGGGCGCCCCGCGCGACCGCACGCGCGACCACCGCGACCTGTGGGGCAGCGCGCACCGCCGCCTCAGCGCCACGGCCATCTTCTGCCTGCAGCGCCGGCTGGTCGACGCGGGCGTCGAGGCCTTCGAGGCGATGGTGTGGGCCTACGACTACTACGCCTGCGCCTACGACCCTGACTGCGGCGTCACTCTCAGCCGCATGCTCAAGGACGTGTTCACGCCGATGCGCGAGGGCGCCGATACGCACCTGGGCCACTGCGCCAAGTGCGGCGTCGTGCACCTCGCGCACGAGGAGAAGATCGGCATCATCGAATGCCCCGTGTGCGTGCTCGCCCGCGCGGGCAAGTTCGGCCAGCGGCGCTCGCGTGTCGACAAGACCGATGTTTCGGCATCGCGCGACATGCTCGGTTGGTCGCCCGGGGCGGGCTGGACGGCGAGCTGCGCGCGAGCGGCGCGGGGCTAGCGGCGACGAGGGCCGCACGACCGCTGTGAGCAGGTTGCCCGCAGGCGGGTCTGCATGCGGTGGGCGGGCGGTGCCGGCCCTGCGGTCTAATGGCACATGGCTACTTCACATCTGGGCGTCGTTGCGCCGGCGCCGTCTCCGATCCGCCTGCTGCTGGTCGACGACCATCCGCTCGTGCGCGACGGGCTGCGTGCGCGGCTGGAGGTGGTGCCCGGATTCGAGGTGGCCGGCGAGGCCTCGAACGCGGAGGAGGCGCGGGCGCTGCTCGATGAACTTCACCCGACGCTGGTATTGATGGATGTCGGCATGAAGGGCGTCAACGGCATCGAGCTGACCGCGCTGCTGCTGGAGCACGAGCCGTCGCTGCTGGTGTTGATGCTGTCGATGTACGACAACCCGGAATACGTGCAGCGCGCCCTGCAGGCAGGGGCCCGCGGCTACGTACTGAAGGACTCGCCGGCCAGCGAGATCATCGCGGCGATCGAGGCCGTGGTCGCCGGTGGCACCTTCCTCAGTCCCGCGGTGTCCCGGCGCCTGTTCCGCAACCAGACGCCGCGGCCGGTGCTGTCGTCGCGAGAGTGCGAGATCCTGGCGGCGCTGGCGCGCGGGCTCTCGAGCAAGCACATCGCGCGCGAGATGGACGTCAGCGTTCGCACGGTCGAGGCGCATCGCCAGAGCATCAAGCGCAAGCTGTCGCTGGAAGGGCAGGCAGAGCTGATCAAGTACGCCGTGGAGCACGCGGGCAAGCTGGGCTGACGGGCGAGAGCGTCGGACTCGAGCCAGCTTCGAGCGGCGCGGCGCCGCGAGCAGGTCCCGCGCACGGTGAGCCGCCGAGCGGGATGGTGTTGTCCCTTAGGTGCTGACGCGATGTCGGCCAGCGTGCTGCAACGGATGTGCCGCAGGCGGTCGCGCGACAGACTGGCAGCAGAGCGAGGGCGCAGCGATCCTCGCCGCCACGGAGACAACCATGCATCGCATGCCGCACCCATTGGCCGGACGCGTCGACCTGCACGCAACGCCACGACGACGCCTGCGTCGCGCGCTGGCGTGCGGGGTCGCGCTCTCGGCTGCCTTCCTTGCCTCGCCTCCGGCGCTCGCCGGACAGCCCGCCCTGCGCATCGGCATCATCGCGCCGCTGACCGGCGCGTCGGCCGACTTCGGCATCAGCGTGCAGCAGGGCGCACAGCTCGCCGTCGACGAAATCAACGCGGCGGGCGGCGCGATGGGGCGGCCGCTGGAACTCGTCGTGAAGGACGATCGCGGCGATCCGGCGACGGGTCGTGCCGCGGCCTCCGAGCTGGTGACCGAGTCGCATGTGGACGCCACCATCGGCTTCTGCAACACCGGCGTCGCGCTGAAGGCGATCGATGTCTTCGAGTCGCATCGCCAGTTGCTGATCGTGCCTTGCGCGCAGGGCACGGCCATCGCCCGCCGGGCTCGCTGATGGCCGCCGCGCAGACCTACGACAGCGTGAACCTGCTGGTGCGCGCGCTGTTCGCGACCCACGGCGACACGTCGCCCGACGCGTTGAAGCAGGCCCTCGAGAATCCGCACGAACCCCATCGCGGCGTCGTCACGACCTACGACCACCCCTTCAGCGCGCACGACCACGACGCCTTCAGCGTCAACATGATCTGGCTGGGCGTGTGGCGAGGCGGCGAGATCCGCTACTTCCACGCGACGGACGCGGCGCTCTCCGGCGCGGTGCGCCACAAGCAGGAGCGCTGAGGCGCGGTGCGGGTGCGTCGATCTCCAGGGTTGTCCCGTACGTGGTCGCGCTGTCGATGCAGCGCGGCATGACGGATGCGCGGCGCTGCCGCGCTGCCGACACTGGCGGTAGAGCGGGCAGTGTTCCCGCCGCAACCTGGAGACAAGACATGCGACTGCTTCTGCTGCTGCCCTTCCTCGGGCTGCTGGTCGTCCCGATGTTCAACACCGAGACCCCGGCCCTCGCCGGATTTCCCTTCTTCTACTGGTACATGTTCGCGTGGGTGCCGCTGACCTCGCTGCTGATCTGGTTCGTCAACCGCAACGAGACGCCGCAGGAGTGAGGCCATGAGCAGCAGCATCGACTGGACCGCGCTGTCGGTCTTCATCTTCTTTTTCGCGCTCGTCACCGTGATCGGCTTCCTGGCCTCGCGCTGGCAGCGCGGCGGCGCGCACAAGGGCGCGCACCTCGACGAGTGGGGCCTGGGCGGACGCAACTTCGGCGCCTGGATCACGTAGTTCCTGGTCGGCGGCGACTTCTACACTGCCTACACGGTGATCGCGGTGCCGGCGCTGGTCTACGCCGTCGGCGCGTACGGCTTCTTCGCGCTACCGTACACGATCCTGGTCTATCCGATCGTCTTCACCATCATGCCCAAGCTGTGGGCCGAGGCGAAGCGGCTGGGCCACGTGACGGCCGCCGACGTCGTCTACGGCCGCTACGGATCGCGTCCGCTCGAGACCGCGATCGCGTTGACCGGCATCGTCGCGACGATGCCCTACATCGCGCTGCAACTGGTGGGCATGGAGGTGGTGATCAAGGCGCTGGGCCTGGCGGGCGAGCTGCCGCTGGCCGCGGCGTTCGTGATCCTCGCGCTGTACACCTACACCGCGGGCCTGCGGGCGCCCGCGCTGATCGCGTTCGTCAAGGACCTGATGATCTACATCGTCGTGCTGGCGGCGGTCGTCATCATCCCGATGAAGGTGGGCGGCTACGCCAACGTGTTCTCGTCGGCACGCGAGGCCTTCGCGCTCAAGGGCGGCGCCACCGGCCTGACGCTGCATCCGGGCCAGTTCCTGCCGTTCGCGACGCTGGCGCTGGGCTCGGCGATGGCGGCGTTCATGTACCCGCATACCCTCACGGGCATCTTCGCCGCCAAGGATGCGGGCACGATCCGCAAGAACGCCATCTTCCTGCCGGCGTACACGGTGCTGCTCGGCCTGATCGCGCTGCTGGGCTACATGGCCTACGCGGCCAAGCTCTCGATCAAGAGCAACAACGACGTCGTGCCGGCGCTGTTCAACGCGCTGTTCCCGTCGTGGTTCGTCGGCTTCGCGTTCTCGGCGGTGGCCATCGGCGCGCTGGTGCCTGCGGCGGTCATGTCGATCGGCGCGGCCAACCTGTTCACGCGAAACTTCTGGAAGCCGTACGTGAACGCGCACGTCACGCCCGCGCAGGAGGAAAAGGTCGCCAAGCTCGCCTCGCTGGCGGTCAAGGTCGGCGCGCTGCTGTGCATCCTGCTGCTGCCCACCAAGTTCGCGCTGGACCTGCAACTGCTGGGCGGGGTCTGGATCCTGCAGACCTTCCCGGCGCTGGTCTTCGGCCTGTTCTCGAAGCGCCTGCAGGCGCCCGCGCTGCTTGCCGGCTGGCTGGTGGGCATCATGTTCGGCACCTGGACGGCGTTCGCCGACGGCGTCAAGCCGGTGCACTCGATCCTGCTGGGTGGCGACAAGTTCACCGTCTACACCGGCCTGCTGGCGCTGGCGCTGAACGTGGTCGTGGCGATCATCGTGCAGGCGCTGCTGCGCTCCCCGGCGCGGGCGAGGGCGCGCGTCGAGGCCTGAGCGCGGGCCCACGAGGCCGCGCGGATGTCGCCGGCGCCCGCGCGGCCTCGGCACAATGCAGCCCATGCGTCTCAAGGCCAAACTTCTTGTGGTCGCGGCCATTCCGCTGCTGCTGTCGCTGGCGCTGATCGCCGCGGCGGTGCAACTGCAGCAGCGCGAACTGGCGCGGCGCGAGCACGCGCTGGTCGAGGGCGGCTACGTGAACGCGCGGCGCGCCGAGCTGAAGAACTACGTGCAGCTCGCGATGAGCGAGATCGCGCCCATGGTGCAGTCGGCGGGCGACGTGGCGGGTTCGAAGGAGCGGGCCCTGCGCCTGCTCGAGTCGATGGAGTACGGCAACGACGGCTACTTCTTCGTCTACGACATGCACGGCACCGTGCTGATGCATCCGCGCCAGCGCGACCTCGTCGGCCAGGACCTGTCGGAGCTGCGCGACGCGCAGGGCAACCCGACGATCCAGGCGCTGCTGGCGCGCGCCCGCGCGGGCGGCGGCTTCGTGGAGTACATGTGGCGCCGGCCGTCGACCGGCAGGATCGCGCCCAAGCTCGGCTACGTCACCGAGATCCCGCAGTGGGACTGGATGATAGGCACCGGCCTGTACCGCGACGACATCGACGCCGCGACCGCGCAGCTCGACGCCCAGGCCTCGTCCAACATCGGCGAGACGCTGTTGTGGATCGCGGCGATCGCCTTCGGCGGCGTCGCGCTGATCAGCCTCAGCGGCGTCTGGCTGAACCTGAGCGAGCTGCGCGTCGCCGATGCGAAGCTGCAGACGCTCGCGCGCCAGGTCGTGCGCTTCCAGGAGGACGAACGCGCGCACCTGGCGCGCGAGCTGCACGACGGCGCGACGCAGACCATGGTGTCGGCCAAGCTGCTCGTGGAGGCCGCGATCGACCAGCTGGAGCGCGAGTCGCGTCCCGCGCCGCGGGCGCTCGCGACGGCGCTGACAGGCTTGACGCAGTCGCTCGACGAGGTGCGTCGCATCTCGCATCGCCTGCGCCCCGCGATGCTCGACGAGCTGGGCTTGCCCGCGGCGCTCGAGCTGCTGGCGCGCGAGGCCAACGACGCCGGCGCGACGCCGGTCGAGCTGCGCGTGGGCGGCGCCGCGATGCGGCTGCCCGAGGAGGTCAAGACCGCGCTGTTCCGCGTCAGCCAGGAGGCGCTGGCCAACGTCGCCAAGCACGCGCGGGCGCGGCGCGTGGAGCTGGGCCTGGAGTTCGCGCCGGCCGGCGTCACGCTGGCGATCGGCGACGACGGCCGGGGCTTCGCGGTCGACGCGATCCAGCTCGACCCGAACCGCGGCATCGGCCTGCGCAACATGCGCGAGCGCCTGGCCTCCATCGGCGGAACCTTCGAGGTGCACGCGACGCCGGGCGCGGGGACGCTGCTGCTGGCCAAGGTGCCGGCCGAATCGATCCGCCGCCTGGGTTGAACGGGCCGCCGAGTTCGCGCTAGAACAGGCTGCCCTGCGGCTCCGGTCCGGCGCCGCGGGATCGGAACAGCGAGGTGTTGAGCGTCCGGCCCGGAAACGTCAGGCCCAGCCGCGCGGCCGCGGCGTCGAAGCGCTCGCCGAGCGCCCGCGCGCGGGTGCCCGTGCCGACCATGCGCCTGACGAAGCTGGGGTCGTAGTCGCGGCCTTCGTGCATCGCCTGGATCAGGCGCCAGACCTCCGACGCCTTTTCCGGATACCAGCGCCGCAGCCACTCCGCGAACAGGTCGCGCACCTCGCGCGGCAATCGCAGGATCGTGTAGAGCGCCTGCGTGGCGCCGCGCTCCGCGCAGGCCTCCAGGATCGCCTCGATCTCGTGCTCGTTGAGCAGCGGGATGACCGGCGCGATGTAGACCGCCACCGGCACGCCCGCGGCTGTCAGCTCCTCGATGGCCTGCAGCCGCCGCGTCGGCGAGTTCGCGCGCGGGTCGAGGCGCCGCGAGAGTTCGTGATCCAGCGTCGGCACCGACATGTGCACGCGCACGAGGCCCTTCTTCGCCATCGGCGCGAGGATGTCGAGGTCGCGCGTGACGAGCGCCGACTTCGTCGTGATGCCGACGGCGACGTCGAACTCCGCCAGCACCGCGAGGATCTGGCGCGCGATCGCGTAGTGGCGGTCGATCGGCTGGTAGGCGTCGGTCGACGCGCCCAGCGCCACGATGCCCGGATCGAATCCCTTGCGGCCCAGCTCCTTGCGCAGGACTTCGGCGGCGTTGACCTTGGCGAACAGCTTGGTCTCGAAGTCGAGGCCCGGCGACAGGTTGAGGTAGGCGTGCGTCGGTCGCGCGAAGCAGTAGACGCAGCCGTGTTCGCAGCCCTGGTACGGGTTGATCGTGGTGTCGAAGGACAGGTCCGGCGACTCGTTCTTGTTCAGCAGCGACTTCGCCTGGCGTTCGGTGACCTCGGTCCTGCGGGTGGCCGGGTCGAAATCCGCCGCCTCGTCCCACTCGTCTTTGACGTAGCGCGACGGCCGGTTCGAGCCGGCGCCGCGTCCCTTGACGAAGACGACGGGGTGTTCGGCGGGCTTGGGCGCGTCGGGCATCTCAGCGGAACAGCGCGTTGAGCTCGGCGCCGCTCGCCGCGCCGGCGAAGCCGTCGAACACGCCGTCGCTCGCCAGCGACTGCGCGGCGCGCATGAAGCCGCCCCAGGCCGCGCGCGCGAGCCCGCCGCCGACGCTGACGCGGCGCACGCCGAGCGCGGCGATGTCGGCCAGCGCGAGGTCGCTTGTGCCGCCCACGAGCAGGTTGACCGGCTTGGGCGCGACGGCGGCCACCACGGCGGCGATGTCGTCGCGCGTCTTGATGCCCGGCGCGTAGAGGCAGTCGGCGCCGGCCTCGGCGTACGCGCGCAGGCGGGCGATCGTGTCTGCCAGGTCGGGCCGGCCGTGCAGGAAGTTCTCGGCGCGGCCGACCAGCAGCGTGTCGCCGCCGTTGGCGGCTATGGCCTCGCGCGCGGCGCGCAGGCGCGCGACGGCCATCGCGATGTCGTGGATCGGGTGCGCGGCATCGCCGGTCGAATCCTCGATCGACAAGCCGGCGACGCCGGTCGCCACGGCCAGCCGCACGCTTTCGCCGACATCCTGCGGCGTGGCGCCGTAGCCGCTCTCGAAGTCGGCATTCACCGGCAGCTCGGTGGCCGCGACCATCTCGCGCAGATGCGCCAGCACGGCGTCGCGCGACATCGCGCCGTCGGCGTGCGCCTGCGTCCACGCGAAGCCCGAGCTGGTCGTCGCCAGCGCCTTGAAGCCGAGCGACGCGAGGTAGCGCGCGCTGCCGGCGTCCCACGGATTCGGAATGACGAAGCAACCCGTCGCGTGCAGGTCGTGGAAGGCGCGGCGGCGGGCGGCGATGGCGGAAGGCGAGGGCGTCATGGCGGGGTTCCTGCGTTGTGTGCGGCGCCCAGCCTACCGCAGCCCGTGCCCCTACGCTTCGCCGGTCAACGAATCAACGCGGCCACACCATGTCGACCAGCGTGTCGACGTCCGGCTTCGGCTTCATGCCCTGGGTCGCGTCCTTCCATTCCTGCGGCGCCGGCGCATAGGCCGCGGGCGGCTTGTCGCTCCACACGCTCACCCGCAGCGCGAAGACGATCTCGCCGCTGTTGACGGGCATCGTCGGCGTCGTCTCGACCGTGCGCCGCAGCGCGGCCATCGTCGCGTCGGCCAGCGCGGGCTTGAAGTCGAACCAGGTGTGCGTCTGGTTGCCGGGACGCACCGCCACGACGATGAAGCCCGCCGACGGGATCTGCGTCGGATGGGCTTGCATCGTCGCGGTCTCGGCTTCGCCGAGCGTCTTCAGGTAGGCCGCCATCGCGTCGGCGCCGCCTTCGACGCGCTGCTCGATGATCTCGCCTTTTTGCAGCAGGACGACGTCGTGCTGGACGAGGGGCTGGACGGCGTGGGCGGTTGCGCTGACCGTCAACGCCAGCGGCGCCGCCAGGCCGTAGATCAGGAAATTCCTGCTGCTCCGTCTCTGCTTTTGAGTCATGGCACGATTCTCCCACCGCATTGGCAATGCGGCAGGTGGCCGACGCGGCTGCGGAGAAACGCCGATGCCTGCTCCTGCGTGGGTGCCTTAGCATTGCCATCCAAGGGAGAGGACACGATGAACCGATTTGTCCGGGCTGCGGCCCTCGTGGCGCTGGTCGCATGCGCGGGCGGCTGCGTGTCGCAGTACCAGCCGCTCGGCGTGGATGCGAGCACGGGGCTCTATGACACGTCGACGGAAGTCGACCCCGGCGGCGTGGCACGGTCGAAGACGCACGTCGATCCGGCCGACTTCGACGCCGTGCTGGTGCTGGCGAATTCGAACTACTATCCTTCGCATCTGGAGTTCACGCTGCGGCGGACGTTGGTGGAGCTCGGCTATCGCAATGTCGTCAACCTGACGGAGTGGAAGGCTTGGGCATCCGATCGCGGATTTGCCGTGCCCGATGAAGTCAAGGGCGAGACGATCAAGGAATTCTCTGCACGCGTGAAACCCGTGCTGATCGTCGACATGCGCCATCTCACCGGCGGCGAGCGCGTCTTCACGGGCTTGCGCGTCGTCGACGGCCGGACGCTCGAACCGCTGCTGACGGTCACGCATCCCCGCTTCGTCTGGACCAGCATCGACAAGGAATCGATCTATCCGGTGCTCAACGAATTGCGCAAGTGGCAACGCGACGTCACGCGCAAAGCCGCATGAAAGGCGTCCCGATGACTCTCCTGTCCCGCCCGCGTGGCTGGCTCGTTGCCGCCCTTTGCCTTGCGTCGGCTCTGGCACTGGCCGACGACCGCAAGCTGCCTGACTACCAGTCGATGGACGAAGCCGGAGTGCTGTCCTACGAAGGCTATCAGGACATGCGCATCGGCGCATCTTCGTGGTACGTCGCCTACCAGGGCAATCGCAGCACCCCGACCGACTGGATCGATTCGGCGTGGAGCGCTCGTGCGGCCCAGGTGTGCCAATCGGTCGGCCTCAAGTACTTCGTGGCGTTGCGCTACCCGATGGAGCCCGTCACGCCGCAGGACGACATCGCCGACTCGCGGCGGGGTGCCTGGGACGGGTGGAGCCAACGCGACGTGGCCGGTTTCATACCGATTCCCATTTACACCCCGTCGGCGGCGCCGCAGGTGGTCACTGGGCCGTCGAAGCTGGGCACCGTCCGATGCTTGTCCGATCCGCAGTCCCTGAAGGATCCGCAACGCGCGGTCGCGGTCGATCAGGCTTTGCGCGACGCCCGGGCGGCCGGCGTGGCCGTGCACTGAGTCACCGTGCTCAAGCCGGCTGTTCCGGCGGATCGGTTCCAATAGACGCATGAAGCCTTCGAACCCGAACGGCGGCCTCGTCTACTCCACCGACGCCGGCCGCATGTGCCCTACCTGCCGTCAGCCGATCGCGCAATGCCTCTGCAAGAAGGCCGTCGCCCCGCCCACAGACGGCGTCGTGCGCGTCTTCTTCGAGACCAAGGGCCGCGGCGGCAAGGGCGTGACGGTCGTGCGTGGGCTGGGCCTGGCCGAGCCCGAGCTGACCGTGCTCGGCAAGAAGCTCAAGGCCGCGTGCGGCGTCGGTGGCACCGCAAAGGATGGCGTCGCCGAACTGCAGGGCGATCATCGCGATCGCGTGATCGCGCTGTTGCAGGCGCAGGGCTTCAGGAACGTCAAGAAGGCGGGCGGCTGAGCGCGGCGCGCGGGCGTGTGCCCGCGTGGCGCGCGAGGGCGGGCGTCAGTCCTCGACATCCCCGAGACCGGCGCCTTCGGGCAGCTCGCGCACCTGGATCATGTTGCCCTCCGGGTCGCAGCCGTCGCACACGCGCAGGCCCTGGAAGCTCCATTCCTTGGCCGGCGGGTTGAGTTCGCCGCCGTTGGCGCTGGCGGCCTCGCGCGCCCCGGCGAGGCTGGCGACCGCGAAGCTCAGCTTGAACGCGGTGTTCTCGCGCCGCTGCGGCGGCGTCGTGATGACGATGCGGGCGGCCGTCGCGGCCGGGATCGCGACGATGACCAGCTCGTGGGTCTCGGACTCCAGCACGATGTGGTCGTCGACCTCGTGCATGACCTCCATGTCCGCGACCGCGGCGTAGAAGCGGGCGAGCTGGTGGATGTCCTTGGCGTAGACGATGGCGCCGGCGGTGAAGGGATTGGCCACGACGAAGATCCTGCTGTGATGTCGCCTCGAAGTATGCCGTCTCAGAATCTGTGGATGAATCCGGCGCGGGTGTGTCGGATTCGTTCACAGATTCAGGTGGACGCGTAGGGCTCGCGCGAGCGCTCGTTCTCGTCGATGCGCAGCCGCTTGCCCAGCGCCGGGAACGCGCGTTGCGGACAGCCCTGCCGATCGCACACCTTGCAGCCCGCGCCGATGGGCGTCGCGGCCTCCGGGTCGGACAGCGCGAGTCCCTTCGCGTAGACCAGCCGCGACGCGTGGCGCACGTCGCAGCCCAGCCCGATCGCGAACGTGCGCTCCGGCGAGCCGTAGCCGCCGGTGGTGCGCGCGATGCAGCGCGCGATCCACAGGTAGGTGCGGCCGTCGGGCATGCGCGCGATCTGCGTCAGCACCTTGTGCGGTTGCGCGAAGGCCTCGTAGACGTTCCACAGCGGACAGGTGCCGCCCGAGTGCGAGAAGTGGAAGTCGGTGGCCGACTGGCGCTTGGAGATGTTGCCCGCACGGTCGACGCGCACGAAGAAGAACGGCACGCCCCGGGCGTCGGGGCGCTGCAGCGTCGACAGCCGGTGGCACACCGTCTCGAAGCTGACACCGAAGCGCTGCGCGAGCAGGTCGATGTCGTAGCGCAGGCTCTCGGCCGCGGCCAGGAAGCGGCCGTACGGCAGCACCAGCGCGCCGGCGAAATAGCTCGCCAGGCCGATGCGCGCCAGCGAACGCGGCTCGGGGCCGCTGAAGTCGCCTTGCGCGACCAATTCGTCGATGGTCGCTCCGGCCTCGAGGTATGCGAGCTGCGTCGCGAGCTGGAAGGCGCGCTGTGCCGGCTCGACGGCGTCGTTGACCGAGACGCGCTTCTGCGACGCATCGAAGCGACGCAGCATGCCGGAGTCGGCGGCCAGCTCGGTGGTGCGCACGCCGTGCTTGTCGAGCAGCCACGCTTCGAGGCGCGTCGCGAGCGCGCGCGGGTCGTCCGTCGACGCGGCTTGCGTCGCCGGCGCGCGCAGCTTGAGCGCCATCACGGCAGCGGCCAGCGTCTCGGCGCGTTCGTCGAGCGCGGTGATGTGGTTCTGCCGCTCGTAGAAGAAATGCCGCACCTCCTCGTGCGGCTGGCGTGTGGCCTGCGCGAGCTCGCCGGCGCGTTCGCCCAGGCTCGCGGCCAGCGTGTCGAGGCGATCCTGCGCGTCGCGGCCGCGGCGATGCAGCCGGATCAGCACCTGCGCGAGCGCCGGCATCTGCTGCGCCATCGCACGCAGTTCGGCCAGCGAGACGGCGCTGCCGTCGGGCGTCTGCGCGACGACGTCCTGCAGCTGCGCGGTCAGGCGCGCCTCGTCGTCTTCCGAGAACAGCTGCAGGTCGACGCCGAGAGACGACTGCAGCCGAAGCAGCACCGGCACGCTGAGCGGCCGCTGGTTGTTCTCGAGCTGGTTCAGGTAGCTGGGCGACAGCTCCAGCAACTGCGCCAGCGCCGCCTGCGTGAGGCCGCGCTGCTCGCGCAGGGTCTTGAGCTTGATGCCCAGAAAGGTCTTGCGCATGACGGCCGGCTTCGCAAACGTTGCAACTTTCGACATCATGTTCGCAATCATTGCTACTGAGAAGCAATACCTGACTGCGAAGATTGCAAATATGATTGGCGCACACTTGCGCGAGTGCCGCCAGAGCGTGCCGCGCGCCACACAGAACCCGCTCAGAAAGAGACAAGACCGATGTCCGACACCCAGGCCACCCCGACCTTCAAGCCCAAGAAATCCGTCGCCCTCTCCGGCGTGACCGCCGGCAACACGGCGCTGTGCACGGTGGGCCGCAGCGGCAACGACCTGCATTACCGCGGCTACGACATCCTCGAGCTGGCCGAGGCCGCCGAGTTCGAGGAGATCGCCCACCTGCTGGTGCACGGCAAGCTGCCCACCGCGGCCGAGCTGCGCGCCTACAAGGACAAGCTGAAGTCGCTGCGTGGCCTGCCCGCCGCCGTCAAGGCCGCGCTGGAGCAGCTGCCGGCCTCCGCGCATCCGATGGACGTGATGCGCACCGGCGTCTCGGTGCTCGGCTGCGTGCTGCCCGAGAAGGACGACCACAACACGCCAGGCGCGCGCGACATCGCCGACCGCCTGATGGCCTCGCTGGGCTCGATGCTGCTGTACTGGTTTCACTTCAGCCAGAACGGCAACCGCATCACGGTCGAGACCGACGACGACTCGATCGGCGCGCACTTCCTGCACCTGCTGCACGGCAAGAAGCCGAGCGCCGCATGGGAGCGCGCGATGCACACCTCGCTCAACCTCTACGCCGAGCACGAGTTCAACGCGTCCACCTTCGCCTGCCGCGTCGTCGCCGGCACGGGCAGCGACGTCTACTCGGCCATCACCGGCGGCATCGGCGCGCTGCGCGGCCCGAAGCACGGCGGCGCCAACGAGGTCGCCTTCGAGATCCAGAAGCGCTACGACAACCCGGACGAGGCCGAGGCCGACATCCGCCGCCGCGTCGAGGCCAAGGAGGTCGTGATCGGCTTCGGCCACCCGGTCTACACGGTCAGCGATCCGCGCAACGTGGTGATCAAGGGTGTGGCCAAATCGCTGTCGAAGGACGCCGGTTCCACCAAGATGTTCGACATCGCCGAGCGCCTCGAAACGGTGATGGCGGACGCCAAGAAGATGTTTCCCAACCTCGACTGGTTCAGCGCCGTCAGCTATCACATGATGGGCGTGCCCACCGCGATGTTCACGCCGCTGTTCGTGATCTCGCGCACCAGCGGCTGGGCGGCGCACATCATCGAGCAACGCATCGACAACAAGATCATCCGTCCGAGCGCGAACTACGTTGGCCCCGAAGACCAGCCCTTCGTGGCCCTGAAGGATCGCAAGTAAGCCGACGACGCCAGCCCGAGTGCCTGCAGCCATGAACACCGACTACCGCAAGAACCTGCCCGGCACCGCGCTGGACTATTTCGACGCCCGCGAAGCGGTCGACGCGCTGCAGCCCGGCGCGTGGGCGAAGCTGCCCTACACGTCGCGCGTGCACGCCGAGAACCTGGTGCGCCGCTGCGCGCCGGACATGCTCGCCGTGTCGCTGATGCAGCTGATCGAGCGCCGCCGCGACCTCGACTTCCCGTGGTTCCCGGCGCGCGTCGTCTGCCACGACATCCTCGGCCAGACGGCGCTGGTCGACCTGGCCGGCCTGCGCGACGCCATCGCCGACATGGGCGGCGACCCGGCCAAGGTCAATCCGGTGGTGCAGACGCAGCTGATCGTCGACCACTCGCTGGCGGTGGAGTTCGCCGGCTTCGATCCCGACGCGTTCGAGAAGAACCGCGCGATCGAGGACCGCCGCAACGAGGATCGCTTCCACTTCATCGAGTGGACCAAGAAGGCGTTCAAGAACGTCGAGGTGATCCCGCCGGGCAACGGGATCATGCATCAGATCAATCTCGAGCGGATGTCGCCGGTGATCCACGCGAAGGACGGCGTTGCCTTCCCGGATACCTTGGTGGGGACCGACAGCCACACGCCGCACGTCGACGCGCTGGGCGTGATCGCGATCGGCGTCGGCGGCCTCGAGGCCGAGAACGTGATGCTGGGCCGCGCGTCGTGGATGCGGCTGCCCGACATCGTCGGCGTCGAGCTGACCGGCAGGCCGCAGCCCAACATCACGGCCACCGACATCGTGCTCGCGCTGACCGAGTTCCTGCGCAAGGAAAAGGTCGTCGGCGCCTACCTCGAATTCTTCGGCGAGGGCGCGTCCGCGCTGACGCTGGGCGACCGCGCCACCATCTCCAACATGACGCCCGAGTTCGGCGCCACGGCGGCGATGTTCTTCATCGACGAGCAGACCCTCACCTACCTGACGTTGACCGGCCGCGACGCCGAGCAGGTCAAGCTCGTCGAGACCTACGCGAAGCAAGCGGGACTGTGGGCCGATTCGCTGAAGACCGCGGAGTACGAGCGCGTCATCCGCTTCGACCTGTCGACGGTCGTGCGCAACATGGCCGGCCCGTCGAACCCGCACAAGCGGCTGCCGACGTCCGACCTCGCCGCGCGCGGCATCGCCGCACCGTGGACCGAAGTACCGGGCAAGATGCCCGACGGCGCCGTCATCATCGCGGCCATCACCAGCTGCACCAACACCAGCAATCCGCGCAACGTGATCGCCGCGGGCCTGCTCGCGCGCAACGCGAACGCGCGCGGGCTCCAGCGCAAGCCGTGGGTGAAGTCGTCGCTTGCGCCGGGCTCGAAGGCCGTGCAGCTGTACCTCGAGGAGGCCGGCCTGCTGACCGAGCTCGAGAAGCTGGGCTTCGGCATCGTCGCCTTCGCGTGCACGACCTGCAACGGCATGTCGGGCGCGCTCGATCCGGCGATCCAGAAGGAAGTCATCGACCGCGACCTGTACGCGACCGCGGTGCTCTCCGGCAACCGCAACTTCGACGGCCGCATCCATCCGTACGCCAAGCAGGCCTTCCTCGCGTCGCCGCCGCTGGTCGTCGCCTACGCGATCGCCGGCACGGTGCGCTTCGACATCGAGAAGGACGTGCTGGGGATCGACCAGAACGGCCAGCCCGTCACGCTGAAGGACCTCTGGCCCAGCGACGCGGAGATCGACGCCATCGTCGCCTCCAGCGTCAAGCCGGAACACTTCCGCCGCGTCTACGACCCGATGTTCAAGCTGCAGGTGGACTCGGGCGAGCAGATCAGCCCGCTGTACGACTGGCGTCCGCAGAGCACCTACATCCGCCGCCCGCCGTACTGGGAAGGCGCGCTGGCCGGCGAGCGCACGCTGCGCGGGCTGCGTCCGCTGGCGGTGCTGCCGGACAACATCACCACCGACCACCTGTCGCCGTCCAACGCCATCCTGGCCGACAGCGCGGCCGGCGAGTACCTGACGAAAATGGGCCTGCCCGAGGAGGACTTCAACTCCTACGCGACGCACCGCGGCGACCACCTGACCGCGCAGCGCGCCACCTTCGCCAACCCGCAGCTGGTCAACGAGATGGCGGTCGTCGACGGCAAGGTGAAGAAGGGTTCGCTGACGCGCCTCGAGCCCGAGGGCCAGGTCGTGCGCATGTGGGAAGGCATCGAGACCTACATGCAGCGCAAGCAGCCGCTGATCATCATCGCCGGCGCCGACTACGGCCAGGGCTCGTCGCGCGACTGGGCGGCCAAGGGCGTGCGCCTCGCGGGCGTCGAGGTGATCGTGGCCGAGGGCTTCGAGCGCATCCACCGCACCAACCTCGTCGGCATGGGCGTGCTGCCGCTGGAGTTCAAGCCGGGCGTCAATCGCCTGACGCTGGGCATAGCCGGCACCGAGGTCTTCGACGTCGTCGGCGAGCGCAGCCCGCGCGCCGATCTCACGCTCGTCATCAAGCGCAGGAACGGCGAGCAGCTCGAAGTGCCGGTGACCTTGCGCCTCGACACCGCCGAAGAGGTGTCGATCTACGAGGCCGGCGGCGTGCTGCAGCGCTTCGCGCAGGACTTCCTGGCCTCGACCGCCGAAGCAGCCTAAGGAACACCCCAGAGATGTCCCACGTTGCACAGATCAAGATCCCCGCGACCTACATGCGCGGCGGCACCAGCAAGGGCGTCTTCTTCCGCCTCGAGGACCTGCCGCTCAGCGCGCAACAGCCCGGCCCCGCGCGCGACAAGCTGCTGATGCGCGTGATCGGCAGCCCCGACCCGTACGGCAAGCAGATCGACGGCATGGGCGGCGCGACGTCGAGCACCAGCAAGACGGTGATCGTGTCGCGCAGCACGCGGCCCGACCACGACGTCGACTACCTGTTCGGCCAGGTCGCGATCGACCAGCCCTTCGTCGACTGGAGCGGCAACTGCGGCAACCTGTCCGCTGCGGTGGGGCCGTTCGCGATCGCCAGCGGCTTCATCGATGCGGCGCGCATCCCGCACGACGGCGAGGTCGTCGTGCGCATCTGGCAGGCCAACATCTCCAAGACCATCGTCGCGCACGTGACGATCGCCGACGGCCAGGTTCAGGAGACCGGCGACTTCGAACTCGATGGCGTGACGTTCCCCGCCGCCGAAGTGCCGCTCGAATTCCTCGACCCCGCGGCCGACGAGGGCGACGGGGCCGGCGGCGCGATGTTCCCCACGGGCAACGTCGTCGACGAACTCGACGTCCCCGGCATCGGCAGGCTCAAGGCCACGATGATCAACGCCGGCATCCCGACGATCTTCGTCGACGCCGAGGCCATCGGCTACACCGGCACCGAGCTGCAGGACGCGATCAACGGCGACCCGAAGGCGCTCGCGATGTTCGAGACGCTGCGGGCGCACGGCGCGCTGCGCATGGGGCTGATCCAGCAGCTGGTCGAGGCGCGCACGCGCGCGCACACGCCCAAGATCGCGTTCGTCGCGAAGCCGGCCGACTACGTGTCGTCGAGCGGCAAGAAGGTGGCGGCCAAGGATATCGACCTGCTGGTGCGCGCGATGTCGATGGGCAAGCTGCACCACGCGATGATGGGCACGGCCGCGGTCGCGATCGGCACCGCCGCGGCAATCCCCGGCACGCTGGTCAACCTCGCGGCCGGTGGCGGCTCGGACCGCACCGCGGTGCGCTTCGGGCACCCGTCGGGCACGCTGCGCGTCGGCGCGGAGGCCGTGCAGGTCGACGGCCAATGGAAGGTCGCCAAGGCCTTGATGAGCCGCAGCGCGCGCGTCCTCATGGAAGGCAACGTGCGCATCCCTGGCGACAGTTTCTAAGACTCAGGATTCGTTCATGTCCACTCGCAAGACCCTCAGGACCCTCGTCAACGCGCGCCGCGGCGCGATCGTGCCGGGCGCCTTCAACGCGCTGTCGGCGCGCGTGATCGAAGACCTCGGCTTCGAGGCGATCTACGTCACCGGCGCCGGCGTCACCAACATGAACCTCGGCCTGCCGGATCAAGGCTTCATGGGCCTGGCCGAGATCGCCGAGGCCACCAGCCGCATCCGCGACGCCGTCGGCCTGCCGCTGATCGTCGACATGGACACCGGCTTCGGCAACGCGCTCAACACGTACCACTCGGTGCGCATCCTGGAGCGCGCCGGCGCCGACTGCATCCAGCTCGAAGACCAGGTCGCGCCCAAGCGCTGCGGCCATTTCTCCGGCAAGGAAGTGATCTCCACCGAGGAGGCGGTCAGCAAGATCAAGGCGGCCGTCGATGCGCGCACCGACCCGGACTTCATGATCATGGCGCGCACCGACGCCGCGGCCACGCACGGCTTCGAGGCCGCGGTCGAACGCGCGATGCGCTTCGCGGAAGCGGGCGCCGACATCCTGTTCGTCGAGGCCGTGACGAAGGCGGAAGAGATCCGCGCGCTGCCGCAGCGTCTCGGCCCGCCGCAACTGATGAACATGGTCATCGGCGGCAAGACGCCGATCTTCGGCGCCGAGGAGCTGGGCACGCTGGGCTACGGCATCGTGCTGTACGCCAACGCCGCGCTGCAGGGCGCGCTGGCCGGCATGCAGAAGGCGTTGACGGTGCTGCGCGACACCCAGCGTGTCGACGAAGACCCGAACCTGGTGGCGCCGTTCGCGGAACGCCAGCGGCTGGTCGGCAAGCCGGATTGGGATGCGCTTGAGAAGCGCTATACCTGAGTGAGGTATCGCAGCCTGGCGAGAAATCGCTCCGCTGCGACATCCGACGGCCACGGCTCCCACGCCGTGCCGCCGTAGATTGCCCGCAGCGGATCGACGTCCAGAACGGGGAACTCGATCCCCAGCACGTCGCGCACCTCGTCGCGCGACCAGCCGGTGCAATGCACCGCCTCCGACGCCGCGGCGATGCTGTCGGCGCGCTTGTGGATGCGGTGCGTCTCGGGCGTCCAGTCGGGCAGCGCGTAGCGCAACGAGACCGCATGCATCAGCCGGTTCGCGACGTCGCTGAACGGCTGGCCCAGCACGCGTTTCAGCGGCGAGATGCAATCGAAGCCGAGAAAGCCTTCCTCGGCGTCGTGCAGCAGCTCGGCGAGCTGCTCGCCGCGCGTCAATGGCACATCGGCCCATTCGCGGCGCAGCGCCAGCACCATCAACGAGTGCTGCGCGACCGACAGCGGCCAGTCCCAGGTCGACTCGCCGCCCCAGCGGAACGTGCGGGCCAGGCGCTTGGCCAGATCCTCGTCCGTCCACGCCTGCGGCGACGGATTGATCAGGTCGAGCGCGGCGCCCGACGGCAGGCGGATCCACGCACGTGGCGCGCGCTCAGCGTCCATCCCGGTCCGAGAGCACCTTCACGACGCTGGAGAAATCCAGGCCGCCGCGGCCAGCTTGCTTGTTCATGGCGTAGAGATTGCGTGCGAGTTCACCGAGCGGAATCGTAGCACCCACGCCCATCGCGGCCTCGACGGCCAGGCCCATGTCCTTGAGCATCAGGTCGCTGCCGAAGCCGCCCGTGTAGCCGCGCGACGCCGGCGCCGTCTCGATCACGCCAGGCCACGGATTGCAGACCTCGGTGGCCCAGCTGCGGCCGGTGCTGACGGCCATCATCTGCGACAGCACCTTGGCGTCGAGGCCGTGCGCCGTGCCCAGCGCGAGCGCCTCGCCGGTGACGGCCATGATCACGCCGAGAGCCATGTTGTTGCACAACTTGGCCACCTGGCCGGCGCCCGCGCCGCCCATGTGGAAGATGTTCCTGCCCATGGCCTGCAGGACGGGACGCGCGCGCTCCAGCACGTCCGCCTCGCCGCCGACGATGAAGGTCAGCGTGCCGGCCGCGGCGCCCGCGGTGCCGCCCGAGACGGGCGCATCGAGCATCGCGTGGCCGCGGGTCGCGGCCTCCTTCGCGACCTTCTGCGCCGACGCCGGCGCGATGGTGCTGCAGTCGATCACCAGCGTGCCGGCGGCCAGCGTCGCGAGCAGGCCCTCGTTGCCGAGGAACAGCGCCTCGACATGCCGGCTCGCGGGCAGCATCGAGACGACGATGGCCGCGCCCTCGACGGCCTCGGCCGCCGACGCCGCCGTCCGCACGCCTTGCTCGCGCGCCTTCGCGAGCGCCTCGGCGCTGAGGTCGAACGCGGTCACGCGATGTCCGGCCTGGTGCAGGTTCGCGGCCATCGGGCCGCCCATGTTGCCGAGGCCGATGAAGGCGACGGATTGCGATGCGGTCATGTCTTGTCTCCCGAAGTTCCTGATGTGAGTCGAGGTCAGCGCAGGTCGGCCAGCGGATGCGCGCCCTCGAAGCGCGGCGCCAGCAGCCTGGCGAGGAGCGCATCGTCGACGTCGGCCAGCGTCGCCGGCTGCCAGCGCGGCGACTTGTCCTTGTCGACCAGCAGCGCGCGCACGCCCTCGGCGAAGTCGCCGTGCATGCAGCAGCCGACCGAGGCCTGCCATTCGAGGCGGAACACGTCGGCCAGCGACAGGTGCTTCGCGCGACGCTGCATCTCGATCGCGAGACGCGCCGAGGTCGGCGCGCCCTTCGCGAAGGCCACGGCGGCATTGGCGAGCCAGGGATGGTCGTCGTTGGCCAGCGCGAGCAGGCGCGGCGCGATGTCGTCGAGGCGGTCGTGGCCGATGACGGCATCGACGCGATCGAGCGAGTCGCGCAACGGCGAGATGGGCCTTTCGACACCATCGGTGCGCGCCTCGAGCAGATGGCTCAGCCGCGTGGCGTCGTCGGCCTGCCTGCCGCTCCAACGCGCCGCGGCGATCGCCGCCAGCACCGCGGCTCGATCCTCGTGGCGCAGCTGCAAGTCCGCGAGTCCCGCGAAGCACGCGTCGCTCGCGTTCAACGGCGCGCCGGTCAGCGCGAGGAACAGCCCGCTGCGTCCCGGCGCGCGGCCGAGGAACCAGCTGCTGCCGACGTCCGGATAGAGCCCGATCGTGATCTCGGGCATCGCGAGCTTGGTGCGCGCCGTGACGACGCGGTGCGACGCGCCCGCCATCAGGCCGATGCCGCCGCCCATCGCGATGCCGTGGCCCCAGCACAGGATGGGCTTCGGATAGGTGTGGATGCGGTGGTCGAGGCGGTACTCGCGCTCGAAGAAGGTCGCGGCCTGCGTGGGCACGCGGCCGCGCTCGGCCTCGAGGATCGAGCGGTGCAGCGCGACGACGTCGCCGCCGGCGCAGAAGGCCCTGTCGCCGGCCGCATCGAGCACCACGCCCGCGACCTGCGAGTCATCGGCCCAGGCGTCGAATTGCGCGGCGAGCAGATCGATCATGTCCAGCGACAGCGCGTTGAGGCTCGCGGGCGCATTCAGCGTCGCGCGTCCGAAGACGTGGCCCGAGGTGGTCGGGATCGTCGAGAAGGTGACGGGGGCGTCCATCGTCGTCTCAGGCATTGCGCCATTGCGGCGCGCGCTTCTCGAGGAAGGCCGCGACGCCTTCGCGCTGGTCCTCGGTCTCGAACAGGTCGACGAAGGCCTCGCGCTCGCGCACCAGGGTCTGCTGCGGCGTCGACGAGCGCGCGCCGTGGATCAGCTGCTTGCAGGCGCGCACCGCGCTCGGGCTCTGCTTCTCGACCGACGCCGCCATCTCGAGCGCGCGCGCGAGCGCGGCGCCGCGCGGGACGACCTCGTCGACGAGCCCGATGTGCAGCGCCTTGGCCGCATCGACGCGCTCGCCCAGCAGGATCATCCGCTTCGCCCACGACTCGCCCGCCGTCCACGCGAGCCACTGCGTGCCGCCCGCGCACGGCAGCAGGCCGACCGAGGCCTCGGGCAGCGCCATCACGGCGTGCTCCTCGGCGACGCGCAGGTCGCAGGCGAGGGCGCATTCGAGACCGCCGCCCATCGCGTAGCCGTTGATGGCCGCGATGCTGACGCCGCGGAAGGCCGCCAGCGTCTCGAAGGCCTCGCCGAAGCGGCGCGCCATCGTGCTGGCAACGCCCTGGTCGCCGCCGGCGAACAGCTTCAAGTCGGCACCGGCGCTGAAGAACTTCTCGCCGCCGCCGGTGACGACCAGCGCGACGATCTCGCGATCGGCGTCGAGGTCGGTCACCAGGCGCCTCAGGCCCGCGAGGCTGGCCTCGGTCCAGGTGTGCGCGGGCGGGTTGTCCAGCGTCACGACGGCCGTGCGTCCGCGCGGTTCGAGCTTCAAGCCAGGATACATGGTGGGGTTCATCGAATGGTCTCCGTTGCGTTGTCCTGCAGCATTCGCCGCGCGACGATCACGCGCATGATTTCGTTGCTGCCTTCCAGGATCTGGTGCACGCGCACGTCGCGCAGCCAGCGTTCGAGAGGCAGTTCGCGGATGTAGCCGTAGCCGCCGTGGATCTGCAGCGCGTCGTTGCAGACCTGGAAGCCGACGTCGGTGGCGAAGCGCTTGGCCATTGCGCAATAGACGTTGGCGTCCTGCGAGCCGGCGTCGACCTTGGCCGCCGCCAGCCGCACCATCTGGCGCGCGGCGACGAGCTCGGTCGCCATGTCGGCCAGCTTGAACTGCAGCGCCTGGAACTCGGCGATCGCGCGGCCGAACTGGCGTCGTTCGCGCATGTGGCGTTGCGCCGCGGCCAGCCCCGCCTGGGCCGCGCCGACCGAGCAGGCCGCGATGTTGATTCGGCCGCCGTCCAGGCCCTTCATCGCGATCCTGAAGCCGTCGCCCTCGGCGCCCAGCAGGTGCGTGGCCGGCACGCGCACGTCGTCGAACGCGATCGCGCGCGTGGGCTGGCTGTTCCAGCCCATCTTGTCTTCCTTGCGGCCGTAGCGCACGCCCGCTGAGTCGGCCGGCACGAGGAAGGCCGAGATGCCGCCCGCGCCGTCGCCGCCGGTGCGCGCCATCACCACCAGCGCATCGGTCGCGCCCGCGCCCGAGATGAAGGCCTTGCCGCCGTTGACGACGTAGTGATCGCCATCGCGCCGCGCGCTGGTGCGCAGCGACGCGGCGTCCGAGCCGGCGTTCGGCTCGGTCAGGCAATACGAAGCGAGCTTGTCGCCGCTGGCGAGCGACGGGCCCCATCCGGCGACGATCTCGGGCCGCGCGAACGCGGTGATCATCCACGTGGCCATGTTGTGGATGGCCAGGAAGGCGGCCGTCGACGGGCACGCGCCGGCGAGTTCCTCGAGCACGATCGCCGCATCGAGCCGTGGCAGGCCGAGGCCGCCGGACGCCGCGCTCGCGTACAGCCCGCAGAACCCGAGCTCGCCCGCGTGACGCAGCGTGTCGCGCGGGAAGACGGACTGCGCGTCCCACTCCGCGGCGAACGGCGCCATCTCGGCCGCGGCGAAGTCGCGCGCGGCCTGCTGGAACGCGCGCTGGTCGTCGTTCAGCTCGAAGTCCATTGCCCCTCAGCGCAGCGAGATCGTCGTGTTGACGCCGGTCGAGACGTCATCATCGAACCAGCGCGCGGTGATCGTCTTCGTCTGCGTGTAGAACAGGATGACCTGCTTGCCGTACGGGCCGAGATCGCCCAGCTTGGACGCGCGCGAGCCGCTGAACGAGAACAGTGGCACCGGCACCGGGATCGGCACGTTGATGCCGATCTGGCCGACGTCGATCTCCTCCTGGAACTTGCGCGCCGCGGCGCCGGACTGCGTGAAGATCGCGGTGCCGTTGCCGTTCGGGTTGGCGTTGATCATCGCGATGGCCTCGTCCAGCGTCGCGGCCTCGGCCAGGCACAGCACCGGGCCGAAGATCTCCTGGTCATAGATGGACATGCCCGGCCTGACGCCCGAGAAGATCGTCGGGCCGACGAAGTTGCCTTCCTTGAGGCCGCCTTCGAGCGGCGGCAGGCGGCCATCGATCTCGAGCCTCGCGCCTTCGGCGACGCCGCGATCGATCAGCGCCTCGACGCGATCCTTGGCCGCGCACGAGATCAGCGGCCCGACGTCGGTACCCCTGGCCGACCCGTCGCCCACCGACATCTTCTTCGCGCGCTCCACCATCTCGGGCACCCATTGGCGGGCATCGCCGACGAGCACCGCGACCGAGACGGCCATGCAGCGCTGGCCCGCCGCGCCGAACGACGCGCCGGCGAGCGCGTCCAGCGTCTGCTGCTTGTGCGCGTCGGGCAGGACGATGGCGTGGTTCTTCGCGCCCATCATGCATTGCACGCGCTTGCCGGCGAGCGACGCGCGGTGGTAGACGTGCGTGCCGACCTTGGTGGAGCCGACGAACGAGATCGCCTTGATGTCGGCGTGATCGCAGATCGCGTTGACGACCTCCTCGCCGCCATGCACCACGTTCAGCACGCCGGCCGGCACGCCGGCCTCCAGCGCGAGTTCGCACAGGCGCATCGTGACCATCGGATCCTGCTCCGACGGCTTCAGCACGAAGGTGTTGCCGCAGGCGATCGCCATCGGGAACATCCACAGCGGGATCATCGCGGGGAAGTTGAACGGCGTGATGCCGGCGCATACCCCCAGGGGTTGCAGCAGCGTGTAGGTGTCGACGCCGCCGGCCACGTTGTTGGCCAGCTCGCCCAGCTGCAGGTTGCCGATGCTGGCCGCGTGCTCGACCACCTCGAGGCCGCGGAACACGTCGCCTTCGGCGTCCGCCAGCGTCTTGCCCTGTTCGGCCGTGAGGATGGCCGCCAGCTCCTTCATGTTCTCGCGGATCAGCTGCTGGTACTTCAGGAAGATGCGGGCGCGCGCGCCGATGGGCGTCTTGCGCCAGGTCTTGAAGGCCTCCTTGGCCGAGGCGACCGCGGCGTTGACTTCGTCGGCGGTGGCCATGGGCACACGCGCCAGCAGCTTCTGCGTCGCCGGGTTGACGATGTCGCGCCATTGCTCGCTGCGCGATGGCACGAGCTTGCCGCCGATCAGCAGCGGGATGTTGGGAACGTTGAGGGTGTCGGTCATCGGGCTTGTCTCCGTGTCGGATCCAGGGTGCTTCGCGACGTCGGTGGACAGGTCGCGGTACTTCACAGACAATTTATCCACTTGATTCACAAGTGACGACAACTCGTTGATGTGAAAAGGAATGCCTGTAAATCTCTTCGCAGGAAATCTGTGAAACTGCAAAGGTTGTGAAGTTGGCTGCCGAGACCCAAAGTGGACGCAAGCTGTTCGTCGGACCGCGCGTGCGGCGCCTGCGCGAGCAGCACGCGCTGAGCCAGACCGCGCTCGCCGAGCGGCTCGCGCTGTCGCTGAGCTACATCAGCCAGATCGAGAGCAACCAGCGTCCGGTGACCGCGGCGGTGCTGCTGAAACTCGCCGAGGCCTTCGGCGGCGACGTCTCGCAATTCGCCGACGACACCGACAAGCGCCTGCTCGGCGAGCTCGATTGCGCGCTGCAGGACCGCACGCTGCGCAACGCGCCGGTGCCCGCGCCGCAACTGGCGCGCATGATCGAGCAGGCGCCCGAGCTGGTCGACGCCTTCCTGCTGCTGTACCAGCGCCACCAGCGCATGCAGGAGGACTACGCGCAGACGATCGATCGCTTCTACGGCGAACTCGGCGACGAAAGCCGCGCGCAGCTGATGGCGCCGCTGCCGCACGAGGAGGTGCGCGACCAGTTCAACCGCCGCAACAACTACATCGATCGCCTCGACCGGCTCGCCGAGCAGCTGGCCTACGAGACGATGCTCGCGCCCGGCGCGCGCGCCGCGGCGCTCCGGGAGTTGATGCGGCGCGACTGCGGCATCGAGGTCGTCGTCAGCGACGACGCGCGCGGCCGCGCGGGCGACGAGTCCGCGCTGCGGCGCTACGAGACTACGCGGCGGCGCCTGTGGGTGTCGGCGCAGTTGAGCGACGCGCAGCAGGCCTTCCAGATCGTCACGCAGTACGCGCTGGTCAGGCACCGCGACGCGATCGAGGACGAGGTGCGCGAGGGCGGCTATGCGGATCCGGCGACGCAGGGCCTCGCGCGCCAGGGCTTCGCGCACTATTTCGCGGGCGCGACGCTGCTGCCCTACCAGCAGGTGCTGACGGTGGCGCGCGAGTCGCGCTACGACATCGAGCGGCTGCAGCGCCACTTCCACGTCGGCTTCGAGACGGTGTGCCATCGGCTCTCGACGCTGCAGCGCCCGGGCCTGCGCGGCGTGCCGTTCTACTTCGTGCGCATCGACCAGGCGGGCAACATCTCCAAGCGCCAGAGCGCCACGGCGTTCCACTTCGCGCGCCACGGCGGCGCGTGTCCGCTGTGGCAGGTGCACGAGGCGTTCTCGCAACCGGGCCGCCTGCTGACGCAGGTCGCCGAGATGCCGGACGGCGCGCGCTTCTTCGGCATCGCGCGCACCATCGAGCGCGGCGGCGGCGGCTACGAGGCGCGCCGCAAGCTGTTCGCCATCGGGCTCGGCTGCGAGCTGTCGCATGCGCGCGAGCTGGTCTACGCCGACGGGCTGGACGTGGCCGCGCCGCGCGGCGTCGTGCCGATCGGGCCGGGTTGCCGCGTGTGTCCGCGCACGGACTGCGTGCAGCGCGCGTTCCCGCCGGCGGGCAAGAAGATGATCGCGGACAGCGACTCGGAGTCGCTGGTCTCTTATCGCTTCGAGGCCGACTGAGTCCGCGTCTTCGCGCGCGTGGCGCGCGCAGGGGCGGGCGCAGGCTGCTTCGCGATCTCGACGAAGGCGTCGAGGTAGTCGATGGCGACGTCGGCCTCGCGGCAACCGAGGAAGATCTGCTTGGCGATGCCGCTGCGGCCCAGGCGCAGCGGCACCACGGGCATCTTGTCGGCGTATTCCTCGGCCAGCCAGCGCGGCAGCGCCGCGACGCCGCGGTCGCTGGCTACCATCTGCAGCATGATGTCCGTGGTCTCGATGGACTTCTGGCGCCGCGGCGTGATGCCCGCGGGCGTCAGGAACTGCGTGTAGATGTCGAGGCGGTCGATGGCGACGGGGTAGGTGATCAGCACTTCCTTCGTCAGTTGCTCGGGCTTGACGTACGCGACCTTCGCCAACGCGTGATCGCGGCTCACGACCAGCACCTGCTCGTAGTCGAACACCGGCGTGAAGCGCAGCCCCGGCTTGTACAGCGGGTCGGGCGTGACGAGCAGGTCGATCTCGTAGCCGAACAGCGCGCCGATGCCGCCGAACTGGAACTTCTGCTTGACGTCGACGTCGACGTCCGGCCAGCGCGCGAGATACGGCGAGACGATCTTCAGCAGCCACTGGTAGCAGGGATGGCACTCCATGCCGATGCGCAGGCTGCCGCGTTCGCCCTCGGCGTACTGGCCGATGCGCGTTTCCGCGAGTTCGAGTTGCGGCAGCACGCGGTGGGCCACCTGCAGCAGGTACTCGCCGGCCTGCGTCAGGCGCAGGCTGCGGCCTTCGCGCAGCCAGATGTCGGTGCCCAGCTGCTGCTCGAGCTTCTTGACCGAATGGCTCAGCGCGGACTGCGTCAGGAACAGCGCCTCGGCCGCGGCCGTCAGCGAGCCGAGCTTGTCGACCTGCTGGACGATGGACAGGTGGATGCGTTCAAGCATGATTTCCATCCATGAGCAGAATTGATCGAACTCTGAGAAATGACCATTTTACTTCATGGTGATGCGTCCCTAGGATCACGTTCTCCTGCCAACATTCGAAACCCACATCTCTCATGGTCACGACACACAACCTGGGCTTTCCCCGCATCGGCGCGAAGCGCGAACTGAAGTTCGCCCTCGAGTCCTACTGGAAGGGCCAGTCGTCGCGCGACGAGCTGAAGTCGCTGGGTGCGCAGCTGCGCCAGCGCCACTGGATCAACCAGACCCACCTCGACCTGGTGCCGGTCGGCGACTTCGCGTTCTACGACCAGATGCTGGACATGAGCTTCACCCTCGGCAACCTGCCCGAGCGCGTGCGCGGCTTCCATGGCGACGCCCTCGACAACTACTTCCGCGTTGCGCGCGGCCGTTCGGCGCACACCGTCGACCACGCCGAATGCTGCGGCGGCGGCGTGGCCGCCGGCGAGATGACGAAGTGGTTCGACACCAACTACCACTACATCGTCCCCGAGTTCAGCGCCGGCACCGAGTTCCAGCTCGACGCCTCGCGCCTCCTGGAGCAGCTCGCCGAAGCGAAGGCGCAAGGCGTCAAGGCCAAGCCGGTCGTCGTCGGGCCGATCACCTACCTCGCGCTCGGCAAGGCCAAGGACGAGTCCGACAAGCTCGCGCTGCTGCCGCGCCTGCTGCCCGTCTACGCGCAACTGCTCGCCGAACTCGCGGCGCGGGGCGTCGAGTGGGTGCAGATCGACGAGCCGCTGCTCGTCACCGAGCTCGACGCCGACTGGCAGCACGCTTTCAACACGGCCTATCACCAGCTCAAGAGCTGCGGCGTCAAGCTGCTGGTGGCGACCTACTTCGGCCAACTGCGGGAGAACATGTACCTGGCGGCCAACCTGCCGGTCGCGGGCCTGCACATCGACGCCGTCAACGGCCGCGACGACGTCGTGCCGCTGCTCAACATGCTGCCGACGCACAAGGTGCTGTCGCTGGGCGTGATCAACGGCCGCAACATCTGGAAGACCGACCTGAACCGGCTGCTGGACTGGCTCGAACCGCTGCGCGACCGCCTCGGCGACCGGCTGTGGATCGCGCCCTCGTGCTCGCTGCTGCACGTGCCGGTCGATCTGGCGAGCGAGAAGAAGCTGGACGCGCAACTGAAGTCGTGGCTCGCCTTCGCCGTGCAGAAGCTCGACGAGCTGCAGGTGCTGGCGAACGCGCTGAACAACGGCCGCGAGTCGGCCAAGGACGCGCTGGCCGCGAACCAGGCGGCCTCCGAGTCACGTCGCCGCTCGCCGCGCGTGCACAACCCGGTCGTGCAGGCCGCGGTGGCGAAGCTGACGCTGGATCTCGGGCGCCGCCACAGCGTGTATGAGCAACGCGCGGCGAAGCAGTCGGCGCTCCTGAAGCTGCCCGCCTATCCGACGACGACCATCGGCTCGTTCCCGCAGACGGCCGAGATCCGCCGTGCGCGCAGCGAGTTCAAGGCCGGGCGGCTCGATGCGGCCGGCTACAGGATCGCGATGCAGGCCGAGATCGCGCGCAGCGTGCAGGAGCAGGAGTCGCTGGGCCTGGACGTGCTGGTGCACGGCGAGGCCGAGCGCAACGACATGGTGGAGTACTTCGGCGAGCAGCTCGATGGCTACGCGTTCAGCGAATTCGGCTGGGTGCAGTCCTACGGCTCGCGCTGCGTGAAGCCGCCGATCCTGTTCGGCGACATCTCGCGTCCGAAGGCGATGACGGTGGAGTGGATCCGCTACGCGCAGTCGCTCACTCAAAAGCCGATGAAGGGCATGCTCACCGGCCCGGTGACGATCCTCAACTGGTCCTTCGTGCGCGACGACCAGCCGCGTTCGAGGTCCTGCTTCCAGCTTGCGCTGGCCATCCGCGAGGAGGTGCTCGACCTAGAACGCGCCGGCGTGCGCGTGATCCAGATCGACGAAGCCGCGTTGCGCGAGGGTCTGCCGCTGCGCAAGTCGCAATGGAAGACCTACCTCGACTGGGCCGTCGAGTCGTTCCGCATCACGGCCAACGGCGTGCGCGACGAGACGCAGATCCATACCCACATGTGCTATTCGGAGTTCAACGACATCATCGCGGCTATCGCCGAGATGGACGCCGACGTCATCACGATCGAGACCTCGCGTTCGGACATGGAGCTGCTCGATGCGTTCGACCACTTCAAGTACCCGAACGAGATCGGGCCGGGCGTCTACGACATCCACTCGCCCAACATCCCGACGCAGGCGCACATCGAGCAGCTGATGAAGAAGGCGGCCGAGCGCATCCCGGCTTCGCGGCTGTGGGTGAATCCCGACTGTGGGCTGAAGACGCGCCAGTGGGACGAGGTGATTCCTGCGTTGACCAACATGGTGGCGGCGGCGAAGGCGCTGCGCTCGGCGCCCTGACTTGCCTGCGGCGCTTTGGCCGTGTGCTGCGCGCCCGGCGTTGGGGGGCAGGCAAAACGCCAACTGTCACGCACCCGACATCGCGCGCGAAATCCGCAGCCTCGTCGCACGTTCGTCGTGCAGGCCTGTCGATTGAACGATCTACTCCTTGAAACCGCATCGCGCCGTCGCACATGGGGCGCAACGTCACAGTGGCGGCCAAGGGGCCGCGCATTCTATGAAGCAGACGAATCGGTCGACCTTGCTGCTGCGGGTCATGACATGGCGCGATCGCGTGCTGCGCGCGTTCTCGCCGGAGCCGCCGCCCCTGCCCGACGACTGGTTCACCGACGCCGAGGTCGCCGGCTACGACGACAGCTTCGCTGCCGACGACCCGCAGCGCATCGACGACGCGACCTGGCGTGATCTCGAAGCGGGCGCGCTGCTGCGTCGCCTGTCAGAGTCGGCGAGCATCCATGCGCGCCAGTACCTGTTCCAACGCCTGCGCCGCGGCGCGGCTTTCGGGCGCGGCGTGCGGCCGTCGTGGATGGGCGACGACGCCGACGCCGGGCGCGTGCTGGCGCAGACCGGACGTGCGCGCCTCGCGCTCCGGCGCGAGGACATGGAGGCCACCGGCGTCCTGTTCCACGGACAGCTCGTCGCGATGCCTGCGTGGCTGCGCCATCTGCGCTGGGCCAAGGCGCTGTGGGTGATGGGACTGGCCCTGGCGCTGGCCGGCGCGGTCGGCCTCGGCGTCTTGATGGCCTTCGCCTACCTGGTCGTCTGGGCCGCGGTCGAGGTTCACTTCCACGCGCGGCTGCAACGCTGGAAACGCCAGCGTCGCATGGTGCTGGCGATGCTGCGGGCTGTCGTGGACCTGGGCGCGCTGGCGCATCGCGTACCTCACCCCGTATTGGAGGACGTCGGCGCCGCGGCCGCCGACGCACGCCGCCTGCTGGTCGCGCTGGACCTCGACGCGATGGAACGCACGATGATGTCGGCGGACTATCTCAACTTGCTGACGCTGCAGGAGTACGTGGCCGTGCCGGGCCGCCAGGCCCGGCTCGAGGCCGACCTGCCGGCGTTGCGCGCGCTCTACGCCGCGCTGGCGGAGTGCGACGGCCGGTTGTGCCTGATGGCGTGGCTGCGCCGGCATGGCGATACCTGCTGGGCGCAACCGTCGGACGCGCGCGAGCTGCGCCTGGTCGGCCTGCGCAATCCGCTGCTGGCCGACGCGCAACCGCTCTCGCTGGAACTGCGCGGCGAGGGCGCCTTCCTCAGCGGCGAGAACGGCGTCGGCAAGAGCACCTTGCTGCGCTCGGTCGGCCTGAACCTGCTGCTGGCGCGCGCCTTCGGCTTCTGCCATGCCGCCGAGGCCGCATTGCCGCCGCTGCCGGTGTGGTCCAGCATGGTCCACGAGGATTCGATCGAGGTCGGCGACAGCCTCTACATGGCCGAGATGCGCCGCGCGCAAACGCTGCTGCAGGTCGCGGAAGGGCCCGTGGGCGCGGTGTTCCTGATCGACGAGATCTTTCGCGGCACCAACCACGTCGAGTCGGTGGCCGGCGCCGCGGCGGTGCTCAATCGGCTGGCGTCGGCGGGCCTGGTGATCGTCTCGTCGCACAACGTGGTGCTCGCGCCGCTGCTGCGCGCACGTCTCGCGCCCCGGCGCGTGGTGCGCACGGGCGCGCGCGGACTGGCGCTGGAGGGCGGCGTGCTGCAGGCGCCCAACGGCCTCGCGATGATGCGGCACTACGCCATCCCCGACGCCGTGCGCGCGGAGGCGCAGCGCGTGCACGACTGGTTCGCGGGCCACGTGGCCACGCCGGTCGCCTTTCCGCCCCTGGCCTGACGGTAGACTGGCCGCCTGTCCAAAGTGCCCGCTGCCGGAGACCAAGATGCCGCATGCCCCGCTCGCCGCCGATCCCGAACTCGACCTGGTGCTGGAGCGCGTCGTCGACGTACCGCGCGCGCTCGTCTGGCGCGCGTGGACGGAGCCGGAGCATCTCGTGAAGTGGTTCTGCCCGCTGCCGTGGAAGACGACCGACTGCAAGATCGACCTGCAGCCCGGCGGCATCTTCCAGACGACGATGCAGGGCCCGGAAGGCCCGGGCTTCACGAACACCGGCTGCTTCCTGCAGCTCGTCGACAAGGCGTTGCTTGTGTGGACCGGCGTGCTGGGCCCGGGCTTCCGTCCGCAAGCGAAGGAGTTGTTCGCGGCGGTGCCGTTCATGATGACGGCCATCATCGCGCTGGAGGACGTCGCCGGCGGCACGAAGTACACCGCGATCGTGCGCCACGGCGACGTGCCGTCGCGCCAGGCGCACGAGCAGATGGGCTTCCACGCGGGCTGGGGCAAGGCGCTCGACCAGCTCGTCGAACACGCCAAGGCCGGCCACTTCGGATCGGCGAATTGAGCGGCCTCGCGATCCGGCCCGTCGCGGCCGCCGATGCCGCGTCGCTGCTGCGCTTCGAGCTCGAGCACCGTGCGTATTTCGAGAGCTGGGTCAACGCGCGCGATCCGAGGTTCTACAGCGAGCAGGGCGTCGCCGCGGCTATTTCCGCGGCGGCGACGGCGTGGGCCGATGACCAGGCATTCCAGTACCTGATCGTCGAGGGCGGCCGCATCGTCGGACGCATCAACCTCACCGCCGTGCGCCGTGCGCACTTCCACTGCGCCGACCTCGGCTACCGCATCGGCGAGCACGACGGCGGACGCGGCGTCGCGTCGCGCGCCGTCGCCCTGTGCCTGGAGCAGGCCTTCGGCACGCATGGCCTCGGTCGCATCGAGGCCGTCGCGCGGCCCGAGAACAAGGGCTCGATCCGCGTGCTGGAGCGCAACGGCTTCCGCCAGTTCGGCCGCTCGCGGCGCAGCTTCGAGCTGGGCGGGCAGTGGTTCGATCGGCTGCTGTTCGAGCGGCACCGCGACGTGCCTGCGTCGACGAGCGACTAGCTGCGCTCGGCGGCCTGCGGCCGCGTCCACTTCAACACCATCGCCGCCAGCGCCTCGCGCGTCAGCGGCTTGGGCAGGTGATCGTTCATGCCCGCGGCCAGCGCGAGGTCGCGGTCGGTGGACATCGCGTTGGCCGTCACCGCGATGATGGGCAGTCGGCCCGCGCCCTCGGCGCGGATGCGGCGCGCGGCCTCGTAGCCGTCCATGCCGGGCATCTGGATGTCCAGCAGCAGCGCGTCGAAATGGCCGTTGCGGCATTGCGCGACGGCCTGCGTGCCGTCGAGCGCGCAGGCCACGCGCGCGCCCATGCCTTCGAGCATCGCGACGACCACCTGCAGGTTGACCGGGTTGTCCTCGGCGACGAGCAGGTGCAGGCCGGCCAGGCGATCGTCGCTTCCGCCGATGTCGGGCGCGGGCGGGGCGGCGTCCTGCGCGTCGCCGGCCGCGGCCAGCGTCAGCACGATGCGGAAGCTCGACCCGGCGCCGGGCGCGCTCTCGACCGACAGCTCGCCGCCCATCAGCATGACGAGCTCCTTGCTGATCGCCAGCCCGAGGCCGGTGCCCCCGAAGCGTCGCGTCGTCGATTCGTCGGCCTGCGTGAACGGCTCGAACAGACGGCGCTGCGCGGCTTCGCTGATGCCGATCCCGTTGTCGCGCACCTCGAAGGCCAGGCGATGCGACGCGGCGCCGCCGCCCACGCGGCGCGCCGACAGCCGCACCTGGCCGCCGCGCTCGGTGAACTTGAGCGCGTTGTTCAGCAGGTTGGTGAGCACCTGCCGCAGGCGTGTCGGGTCGCCGTTGATGCGTTGCGGCAGCGCGGGATCGAACTCGCCTTCGAGCATGATGGCGCCCGCGGTGGCGGTCGCGCGGAACAGGTCGAGTTCGTCGGCGAGCAGTCGGGCCAGGTCGAAGTCCACCAGCTCGAGCACGACCTTGCCGGCCTCGATCTTGGAGACGTCCAGCACGTCGTTGAGCACGTGCAGCATCGTCTGGCCCGACGCGTAGGCCGCGGCCGCCAGTTCGCGCTGGCGCGGCGCCAGCGGCGTCTGCAGCAGCAGCTCGGTCATGCCGAGGATGCCGTTCATCGGCGTGCGGATCTCGTGGCTCATGTTGGCGAGGAACGAGGTCTTGGCCTGGTTCGCGCCGTCCGCGGCGGTCAGCGCGTTCTTCAGCTGCTGCAGGATCTCGCGCCGGCGCCGCAGCAGGCGCGCGATCCAGATCGCCAGCGCGGCCAGCACGGCGTCGAAGGCCAGCGCGACCGCGACCAGCCACGCCGTCGTGCGGCGCCAGTGGGCGAGGATCAATTCCTGCGTGGCGACGATGCCGACGACGGTCGGGTAGCTGCGCGACAGCGTCGGCGCGATCAGGCGCGGGCCCGAGTCCGACGGGGCGATCTCGCGCGGGCCCGCGATCAACGCGGTGCGCGGCGCGTCGTTGCCCGTGTTCGCCAACAGCTGGAACAGCGGGCTCGCGGCCAGGCTCTTGCCGATGTAGCCGTCCACCGGAGGCTGGCGCGCCAGCAGCAGGCCGTCGCGGCGCAGCAGCGAGACGACCACGCCTTCGCGCGCGGAATCGATCGCCTCGTAGAAGTGCTGGAAGTACTCGCAGCGGATGCCGACGATGGCGATGCCGATCAGGCGGCCATCGACGCCGCGCAGCTTGCGCGCGAGGTAGAACGTCCACTGCCCGGTGCCGCGGTTCTGCACGGGGGCCGACAGGAAGAGGGCCAGCGCGTCATCGGCCAGGTGCGCCTTCATGTAGTCGCGGTCCGCCAGTCCGACCTGCGGCGTCGGGAACGTGCGCGAGAAGTTGATCAGCCGGCCGTCGGCCGCCACGATGGACAGCACGTCGATCTGCGGCAGGTCGCCCTGGCGGCGCTTGAGCAGCTCGAACATCTCGCGCGTGCCGGTCTTGAGGACGAGGTCGGTCTCGTTCGTCGGCGCGGTCTTGTTGACGTCGTCGACCACGCGTTCCAGCACGGCGTCGGCGGCAGCGAGCGTCTGGTCGGCGTGCTGCGCGGCCATCTCGGACAGGTTGGCCAGGAAGAAGCGCCAGTCGTCGAGCGCGTCCTCGCGCCCGCGCCAGCAGGCGAATGCGACGGCGGCCCACGTCAGCAGGATCACGGCCGCGGTGGCCGCGACGAGCGCCCGGGCGTGCGGCGTCGGCATGGCAGGGGCGGGAAGCGGGCCGGGCATCGGCCGATTGTGACCGGCCAAGCCGTGCGCGTCGTGACGAAACGAACGCGCGGCAGCGTCGCGCGCCTCGTCCCCATGAACGATTGCACGCCGGCCGCGCCCTTGAAATCGGCCGCTCCGGCCTGCAGCTTGGCGCTCGAAGGAGAACGACATGGGTGCCAACGATGCCTTCCTGCAGGACGCCTACTCGCGCACGGTGAGCGAGGTGGTCGAGCGCGTCGGGCCCGCCGTGGCCGCGGTGCGGCTGCTGGGCGCGGACGAGCGGCTGGGCGGCGGCTCCGGCTTCCTGTTCACGCCGGACGGCTACGTGCTGACGAACTCGCACGTGGTGCGCGCCGGCAAGCCGCCGACGAGCGCGCGGCCCGAGCTGCGCCACCAGGTCTCCCTGGCCGACGGCCGCGAGTTCGACGCGCGCTGGGTCGGCGACGATCCCGACACGGACCTCGCGGTGCTGAGCATCGACGGCCTGTCGCGCGGCTCGCTGGCGCACGCGCCGCTCGGCCGCTCGGCCGGCCTGAAGCGCGGGCAGATCGCGATCGCCATCGGCAATCCGCTGGGCTTCGAGCACACCGTCACCGCGGGCATCGTCAGCGCGCTGGGCCGCAGCATGCGCACCAGCACGGGCCGGCTGATTCCCGACGTCATCCAGACCGACGCGGCGCTGAACCCCGGCAACTCGGGCGGCCCGCTGCTAGCTTCCAACGGCGACGTCATCGGCATCAACACGGCCATCATCCGCGGCGCGCAGGCGATCTGCTTCGCGGTGGCGGTGGACATCGCGCACTGGGTGATCCCGCAGCTGCTGCAGCACGGGCGCGTGCGGCGCGGCTACCTCGGGGTCGCGGGGCAGACGCAGGAGCTGCATCGGCGCGTGGTGCTCACGTACGAACTGCCCGACGCCACGGGCGTGCGCGTGATGAGCGTGGAGCCCGGCAGTCCCGCGGCGCTGGTGGGCGTGCGCGAGGGCGACCTCATCGTCGGGCTGGACGGCGTCGCGATCCCGAGCGTCGACGCGCTGCACCAGACGCTGGACGCGAGCCGCGTCAACCGCGACTGCGTGCTCAAGGTGATCCGCGGCGTGCGCTCGCCCGTGCCGGTCTACCTGACGGTGCGGCCGATGGAGGTGCTGCGGTCGTGAGCCGAGCGCTTGAGGTAATATACGGTTTGTATATGGATCGTATAAGGAGCGCTGCCATGGGCATCGTCAAGATTTCCGACCTCATGCACGACAACCTGCGCGACGCCAGCGACGCGCTGAGCCGCTCGATCAACGCGCAGGCCGAGCACTGGCTGCGCGTGGGCATGCTGTCGGAGCTGCATCCCGAGCTGACCTACGGCGACATCTGCCAGCTGATGCTGCGCAGCGCGCGCACCGGCGCGGGCGAGCTGTCGTTCGTCAAGCCCGAGGTCGCGACCGCGGCGTCCGTCACCGCGCGCAAGGCCATCCGCAAGGCGGCCCGATGAAGCGCGGCGCGAACATCGTCAAGACGCCCGAGCAGATCGCCATGGCGCGCGCCGCCGGCGCGCTGGCCGCCGACGTGCTGCGCATGATCGCGCCGCACGTGAAGGCCGGCGTCACCACCGACCAGCTCGACAAGCTGTGCCACGACCACATCGTCGAGGTGCAGAAGGCCGTTCCCGCCAACATCGGCTACCACGGCTACCCGAAGACGGTGTGTGCGTCGGTCAACCACGTCGTGTGCCACGGCATCCCCGGCGACAAGGTGCTCAAGGACGGCGACATCGTCAACATCGACGTGGCCGTCATCAAGGACGGCTGGTTCGGCGACACCAGCCGCATGTACTGCGTGGGCGCGCCCGGCGTGCTCGCGAAGCGGCTGGTGGACACGACCTACGAGGCGATGCGCGCCGGCATCCGCACGGTGCGCCCCGGCGCGACGCTGGGCGACGTCGGCGCCGCGATCCAGCAGGTCGCGGAGAAGGCCGGCTTTTCCATCGTGCGCGACTACTGCGGCCACGGCATCGGCCAGATCTACCACGACGAGCCGCAGGTCTGCCACTTCGGCCGCCGCGGCGAAGGCATGCGGCTGCAGGAAGGCATGGTCTTCACGATCGAGCCGATGGTCAACGCCGGCAAGCCCGCCACGCGCGAGCTGGCCGATGGCTGGACGGTGGTCACGCGCGACCACTCGCTGTCGGCGCAGTGGGAGCACATGGTGGCCGTCACGCATGACGGATTCGAGGTATTGACACCGTGGCCCGAAGGCACCGGCACCTACCCGGCCATCGCCTGATCCTTCGCAAGGGGGCGTAGCTCGACCGCGCGAGCCCGCGTAATTGCTGACGTTGGCGGCGTCCGCGCGTTGGCATACTCCGCGCTCCGACAATGTGCTGGAGCTTCCGATGCCCCGTTCGATCCCGACGCTGCGCGCGATCTGCGCCGCCCTCGCGGGCGCCTGCGCGCTCGCGCACGCCGCCGCGCCCACGCCCCCGGTCGCTCCCGCCCGCGCCGCCAGCGATACCTACTTCGGTACCACCGTCACCGACGGCTACCGCTACATGGAAGACCTGTCGGCGCCCGAGGTCCAGCAGTGGGCGCATGCGCAGGCCGACTTCGCGCGCGCGACGCTGGACGCGATCCCGGGCCGCGCGAAGCTGCTGGCGCGCATCGGCGAACTGGACGCGTCGGTGCCCGCACGGGTGACGCAGGTCAAGCTGAGCGCGGGCGGACTGGTCTTTGTCGAGAAGCGGCTGGCCGGCGACGAGCAGGCCAAGCTTTTCGTGCGCAAGGGACTGACCGGCGAGGATCGCCTGCTGGTCGATCCGGACGTCGCCGCCAAGGCCACGGGCTCGCCGCACGCGATCGGCTTCTTCTCGCCGTCCCACAACGGCAAGCTCGTCGCCTACGGGCTGTCGGCGGGCGGATCGGAACAGACGCTGATCCACGTCATCGACGTCGCGAGCGGCAAGGAAGTGGCCACGCCGATCGACCGCGCGCAATACAGCGAGGCCAACTGGGCGGCCGACGACAGCGGCTTCTTCTACCTGCGCCAGCGCGCGCTGGCCAAGGACTCGCCCGAGAGCGAGCGCTTCGTCGGCCAGACCGCGTTCTTCCATCGCATGAAAGGGCAGCAGCCCGACCAGGCCGTGATCGTCGCTGGCAACGACGACCACCTGAAGATCGCGCCAGAGGAATTCCCCGTCGTCGTGCCGATGGCGGGCACGAGGTGGACGATCGCCGTGCCGGGTAACGGCGTCGCCAACGAGTTCGATCTCTACGCCGCGCCGCAGGGCCGGGCGCTCGATGCCAAGTTGAAGTGGCGCAAGCTGTTTGGCCGCGAGTCCGACATCACCGGCTTCGCGATCCACGGCGACGACCTCTACCTGCTGACGCACCAGGACGCCTCGCGCTTCAAGGTGCTGCAGACCAGCATGACGCATCCCGACCTCGAGCTGGCTCGCGTGGTGGTTGCGCCCGGCCGTGAAGTCATCGACAACATCGCCGCGGCCAAGGACGCGCTGTACGTGCAGACCCACGACGGCGTCGCCGGCAGGCTGTACAGGGTGGGGTATGCGAAGGATGCGCAGCCCGTGCCGGTGACGATGCCCGTCTCGGGCGCGTTCACGATCGTCGACGCCGACCTGAGCCGGCCGGGCGTGATCGTCAGCGTCGACTCGTGGACGCACGACAGCGCCTACTACGCGGTCGGCGCGAGCGACGAGCAGATCGCCGACACAGGCCTGCAGGCCGTCGGCCCGTTCGGCGCGCCGGCCGACATCGAGTCGCGCGAGGTGCTGGTCAAGAGCCACGACGGCCTCGAGGTGCCGCTGTCCATCGTCTATCCGAAGGCCATGAAGCTCGACGGCAGCAACCCGTTGGAGCTGCATGCGTACGGCTCGTACGGCATCACCGACAGGCCGTCCTACCTGCCGCGCCAGCTCGCGTGGTACGAGTTGGGCGGCGTCCAGGCCACGTGCCACGTGCGCGGCGGCGGCGTCTACGGGGAGCAGTGGCACATCGCGGGCAAGGAGCTCACCAAGCCCAACACCTGGAAGGACCTGATCGCCTGCGGCGAGTATCTGGTCAAGCAGGGCTACACCAGCCCGGCGAAAATGGCGATCGACGGCCGCAGCGCCGGCGGCATCGCGATCGGCCGCGCCATGACTGCGCGTCCCGACCTGTGGGCCGTGGCCGTGCCGGAGGTCGGCGCGCTCAACTCGCTGCGCGAGGAGCTGCAGGCCGGCGGCCCGGCCAACATCCCCGAGTTCGGCAGCGTCAAGGACAGGCAGCAGTTCAACGGCCTGCTGGAGATGGACTCGTTCCACCACGTCGAGGACGGCGTGAAGTACCCGGCCACCTTGCTGATGCAGGGCTACAACGACGCGCGCGTGTCGGCCTGGGAGTCGATGAAGATGGCCGCCCGCCTGCAGGCCGCCACGGCCTCGGGCAAGCCGGTGCTGCTGCGCATGGGCTTCGACGCCGGCAACGGGCCCGGCGCCACGAAGACGCAGCAGCAGGACCAGGCGGCCGACAAGTGGAGCTTCATGCTGTGGCAGTTCGGCGACCCGCGCTTCCAGCCGGCGGGCAACTGAGGCGTCGTGGGGCTCGCGGGCGCCTTGGTCTCCTGCCCTAGTCCGCACGGCCCCGGCTAGCCGAATCTGGCGGACAATCGGCAGGTCTCGCGGCGCACCGCCGAGGATCCTCCAGACATGCTTCCCCACCGAATTGGCCGCTACGACGTCTCCGCCGAACTCGGGCGCGGAGCGACGAGCATCGTCTACAAGGGCGTCGACCCGGCGGGCCGCGTCGTCGCCATCAAGACGCTGCAGCGCAACGGCGCCGAAGCCGACGCCGACGCGGACACCGATTCGATCCTGATGCGCTTCCGCAACGAGGCGCGCGCCATCGGGCGCCTGCGCCATCCGGGCATCGTCGCCGTCGACGAATTCGGCGAGGACGGCCTGCACAGCTGGCTCGCGATGGAGTATGTCGAGGGCTGCAACCTCGACGACGTCCTGCTGCGCTGCCCGCTGCTCGGCCAGGAACGCGCCGTGGCCATCATGGACGAACTGCTGGACGCGCTCGGCTGCGTGCACCGCGAGGGCATCTGCCATCGCGACGTGAAGCCTGCCAACATCATGGTGACGACCGCCGGCCGCGTGCGGCTGACGGACTTCGGCGTGGCGCGGCTGCGCGACCTCGGGCTGACGCGCGTGTCGTCCATCATCGGCACGCCGGCGTTCATGGCGCCCGAGCAGTTCACGGGCGACGTGCTCGATGGCCGGGCCGACCTGTTCGCCTGCGGGGTGCTGCTGTTCCTGCTGCTGGGCGGGCGCCGCCCGTTCTCCGGCGCGCCCGCCGCCGTGATGCACCAGATCCTGCACGAGGAGCCGCCCTTGCTGAGCGAGGCCAGCGGCGGCCTCGTCGGACGGGTCTATGACGACGTGGTCTCGCGGGCCCTCGCCAAGCGCCCCGACGACCGCTTCTCGACCGCCGAGGAGATGCGCGACGCGCTGCATGCGGCGTCGTTGCGGTCCGCCGAAGCGACGCTCGCGACCGTGGTCAAGACCGTGGTGCAGAACCTCGGCGATCCGTACGGGCGGCCGCCGGCGGGCGGCCAGGCCCCCGACGAACGCACGCTGGCGCACGGCCTCGAGCCGACGGCGCGCGTGGTCTTCGGCGAGACGCGAAGCCAGGCCCGCCTGGTCGATGCGCTGTCCCTCTACACGGCCGACGACGAGAAGCGCCAGGACGCTTCCTGACGGGGCCGCTGCCCAGGCCCCTCAGCGCGCCGCGTCCGGCCGATAGCGGCACTCCAGGCGGTCGCCCCGGTAGATCTCGAACGGCAGGTCGCCGATGCGCAGCTCGCCCCGGCGGCGCTCGATCAGGCGCGACACCGCGGCCACGCCGGGCAGCGCCGTCATCAGCTGCTCGCGCGCCCGGAAGATCTGGATGTTGAGGTGCGTGGGCTCCATGCCCAGCATGCGCGACAGCTCGGCGCTGCCCAGCCAGCCCTGCGCGCCCGGCTCCAGGCCGCGCTCCTGGTCCGCCATGCGCCGGCGCGCCAGCGTCGCCAGGCAGTAGTGATGGCTGCGTTCGCCCAGGTCGGCCTTGGCCGCGCCGTCGGTCACCTCGAGGCTGGCGTGTTCCTCGTCCAGGCTGAGGCGCATGACCAGCCAGGGCGCCGCGGGTTCGCGCGCGATCACCGCCACCTGGGTGTCGTCCATCGGCGCCGCCGCGACGTAGCGGTGCAGGCCCGCGTCGCCGATCTGCAGGCGCTCGCCGTCCTTCAGGGCGCGCGTCTCGCCGTTCTGCTCGAGGATCCACAGCCCCGGCCGCGCCTGGTAGATGCACAGCTCCGGTGCCTCGCTGCTGGGCAGCAGGTTGTGCGAGGCCAGCGCGATGACGGGCTGCCGCGAGTCCGGCGGCACCAGGACGTCGACCGGCTCGGCGACGTCCTGCACGCGCCACGCGACGCCCGGTCCGCGGCCCAGCCGGACCTCGGCGCCGACGTCGAGCGCGACGGCCTCGCCGGGCACCAGCACGCGTCCGTCGACGAAGCTGCCGTTGCGGCTGTGGTCGGACAGCATCCAGCGCCCGTTGCGCCAACGGATGACGGCATGCATGAGCGAGATTCCGGGGTCATCGAGCACCGTGTCGGCGCGCAACGCATTGCGGCCGAACACATGCTCCGCACGAAGCACCACGCGATCGCCGGTGCTGGGATCGAACAACGTACCCATTGACGCAACTTTCCGCGCCGAGGAACTCGTTGGCGCAGGGGGAAGTGTAGTTCCTGTCGAGTGGCACGAAGGCGCGGGCGGCCCGATCCAGGCGCGCGCCGCGTTATCTCGCGTAATGGATGCGCGGCCGGCGCCGACGGAACATGCGTCCCATGCCAACCCGCTGGTACGAAACGACCCACTCGCCCGAGGACCGCGCCATGTTCCACACGCCGATCGAACCCCGCCTCCGGATCTCGCCGTCCGTCGCCCACCTGATGGCCTTCGTCGGCAAGCCGCTGCCGTTCCCGGCCGACATGGACCTGTGCCGCGAGCAGGTACCTGCCGCCATGGATTGCGACGCGACGCGCTTCGCGGCGCAGGCGCGCAAGGCGACATCCCGCAACGCCTTCCGGCCGGCGTTCACGACCGCCGACTGGCTGACGTTCTCGAGCTTCTGCATCGCCCGGCGCCTGCCGCCGGCCTGGCGCGTGCTGATTCCGGGGCAGGTCGACCGCACGCTGCGCTTCGTGGTCGAAGGCAGCCTCTGGCAGGAGTCCACGCGGTCCGCGCGGGCCATCGCGAAGCCGGCGACGCAGCTGCTGCCGGGGGCGATCCTCGGCGAGGACGCGCTGTTCTCGGACGAGCCCGGCGACCTCGACGTGCGAACGTCCGAGGGCACGCTCCTGCTCGAACTGTCGCTGCCGCGGCAGAAGGAGCTGACCGCCGCCTGCCCCGCGATCGCCTTCGAGCTGCTGCGCGCGGCCGGCGCCGTGATCGCCGCGCGCGGCCGCGCGTGCGAGGGCTGCGACGAATTCGCGATGAACTGATCCGCCGACGCCGACGTTCCGATGCACCTGCCCGAGGACGGCGCCGTCAGGATGCCCTTCGTGACCGGCGGCGCGCCGGGCGTCGCGGCTCGCATCAACGAGGCGGTCTGGCGCGAGATGCTCGATGGGGCGTCCGCGCCGACCACGCCCGGCAAGACCTTCACGCCGCGCCCCGACAAGCTGCCGCAGGGCATCAGTTCGCTCGAGTACAAGTCGCAGATGATCCCGGCGTCGAACCCGCGGCTGCTGTCGCTGGACTTCAGCGGCGAAGGCTGCGGCGCCCACTGCGAGGAGTTCACGCAGACCCGCCTCTTCGACCTGCGCGACGGCCGCGAACTCGCGCTCGGCGACCTGCTGGCGGTCGACGGCTTCGCGGCGGTCGGCCGCCGCGTCGATGCCGAGCGCCGCCGTGCGTTCGGCAAGCAGATGCGCGAGATCCGGGCCGCGTTGAAGGCCGCGCCCAAGGGCAGGAAGAAGGACGACGATGACGAGGACGAGCAACGCCTCGCGCTCGACGAGGATTGCCTGAAGCAGGTCGACTCGCAGCCCTCGACGCCCGAGTGGCTGGTCAACGATGTCTTCGCTATCGACGGTCATGGCGGCCTCGTGCTGTCCCTCGGTCGCTGCAGCAACCATGCGATGCGGGCGCTCGACGACGTCGGCGAGATCCAGGTCGCCTTCTCCGCCGCCAACCTGAAGTCCGCGCTGACGCCGTACGGCCTGGCGGTCGTGCTGCAGCAAGGCGACGCATCGCCGCCGCCGTCCACCTTCGGCGGACGCGACCTGCACGGCCGGCTCGCCGGCACGGCCGTCACGATGAAGCTGGAGCCGCTGCGCGAAGGCGTCGAGACGCGAGGCTCGTACGAGCACGACAAGTTCCACACGCCCATTGCGCTGTCGGTTCGGAAGGAGGGCGGCGAAGTGCGTGCCGTCGAAGGGACGGACAGCCAGGGAGAGTTCGAGCTCGCGCCGAACGGCGGCTCGCTGGTGGGAACGTGGCAGGACAAGGGCCACGACAAGCGACTGCCGGTGATCCTTCAGTGAGGCTTGTTCGCCCTCACGCGGGCACGCGCGTCCCGCGCCCCCGCGCGCGCGCCGGCGCCCGCACCGCGTCGATCGCCACGTCCCAGTAAGGCGTCTCGCCGATCACCTGCCGCAGGTGCGCGATGAACAGCCGCGCCTTCGCCTCGTACGAGCGCCCCGGCATGCGCAGCGCGTGGATCGCCGGCAGCGATCGCGGGTCGGGCGTGCGGGCGTCGGGGAACAGCGAGACGAGGCGGCCCGCGACGATGTCGTCGCTGATCACCCAGCTCGCGAGGTGCGCGATGCCGATGCCCGCGAGCGCGGCCTGCAGCGCGCAGTCCTTGTCGTCGGTGCGCAGCTTGCCGCGCACCGGCAGCGGCGCGCCGCGGTGGACGCCCGCGAAGCGCCACGCCGGGCCCGACGGAGCGGGGGTCGTGGTGGTGATGCAGTCGTGCTGCAGCAGGTCTTCCGGCGTCGCCGGACGGCCGTGGCGCGCGAGGTAGGCGGGGCTCGCGCACACCAGCGGGCGCAGCGTCGCCAGCCGCGTGGCGATCAGGTCGCTGTCGGGCAGCTGGCCGATGCGGATCGCGACGTCCACGCGTTGCTCGGCGAGGTCGACCAGCGCGTCGCTGACGTGCAGGTCGACCTCGATCATCGGATAGCGCTCGAGAAAGCTCGCGACCGCGTGCGCGAGATGGCGGCGGCCGAAGATCGTCGGCGCGGTCACCGTCATCAGGCCGCGCGGGTCGGCGTTGATGGCCGCGACCGCGTCCTTGGCCTGCGCCAGCTCCGCCAGGATGTTGCGCGCGCGCGGCAGGAACTGCTCGCCGGCGTCGGTGAGCATCACGCGGCGCGAGCTGCGGCGGAACAGGCGCGTGCCCATCTCGGCCTCCAGCCAGTCGATCTTGCGCGTGACCGAGGACACCGCCACCGACTGCGACTTGGCGACCTGCGAAAAGCTGTTGGACGAGGCGACGGCGATGAAGCTGTTGAGGGCGTCGATCATGGGTGCGGAGGTTGCGTCATTCGCAATGATGCTTTGCGTAGAGCGTGATTGTTCTGTATTTCGCAAAACAACACAATCCAGTCCATCGATCAACCCGGCCGCTCGCGGCCACCGAAAAGAGATGTCCATGAACCGCATCCGTCCCCTTCGACAGATTTTCCAACTGAGTGTCTTGTCAGCCGCGATCGCCTTCGGCGGCGCCGCGCTGCTCCTCGCCCCGACCACGGCGTCCGCCGCCGCGCCGCAGGTGCGCACGCAGGCGCCCGGCTTCTACCGCACGATGCTGGGCGACTTCGAGATCACCGCGCTGAGCGACGGCACCGTCGATCTCGACGTCGCCAAGCTGCTGGCCGAGCCCGCCGCGAAGACCGACGCCGCCCTGGCCAGGTCCTTCGTGCACGGGCCGCTCGAGACCTCGGTCAACGCCTACCTGGTCAACACCGGCACGCGGCTGATCCTGGTCGACGCCGGCGCCGGCACGCTGTTCGGCCCGACGCTGGGCAAGCTGCTCGCGAGCCTGCAGGCGGCCGGCTACGCGCCCGGGCAGGTCGACGACATCTTCCTCACGCACATGCATCCCGACCACGTCGGCGGCCTGTCGGCCAACGGCCAGCGCGTGTTCCCCAACGCGACGCTGCATGCCGACAGGCGCGACTCCGACTTCTGGCTGTCGCAGGCCAGCCTCGACAAGGCGCCGGACGGCATGAAGGGCTTCTTCCAGGGCGCGATGGCGTCGGTCAACCCGTATGTCGCGGCCGGCAAGTACCAGCCCTTCGAGGCCGACGGCGAGCCGGTGCCCGGCATCCGCACGATCGCGAGCCACGGCCACACCGCGGGCCACACGTCCTATCTCGTCGAGAGCAAGGGACAGCGGCTGCTGGTCATCGGCGACCTGATCCACGTGGCATCGGTGCAGTTCGCCGAGCCGGGCGTGACGATCGCGTTCGACAGCGACGCCAAGGCCGCGGCCGCGTCACGCGCGACGCTGTTCGCCGAGGCGGCCAAGGACGGCGACCTGATCGGCGCGGCCCACCTGCAGTTCCCCGGCCTGGGCCACCTGCGCGCCGCGGGCAGGTCGTGGCAGTGGGTGCCGGCGAACTACAGCACCGAGTTGAAGTGAGTTCAGCGGGCGGCCGAGGCGTCCGGGACGCTGGCGTTCGCCAGCGACACGCCCGCCGCCTTCAGCTCGGCCACGGCGCCCTCGTACTCGTGGAAGTTGGGCGGACACTCCTTGGCCGTCTGCGTGAACAGCGCGACGGCGTCGCCGCGCTGGCGCAGCAGCGCGTCCTCGGCCATGTAGAAGTGGGCCTCGCAGACCTGCGACAGGTCGTGCCCTTCCTGCGACTTCTTCGCGATCTCCAGCAGCGTGGCCGCGTCGATCGTGCCGTGCAGGTAGTCGACGACCGGGCCCGGCCACGGCACGCCCGCGCCCGGCGGCGTGCCGGGGCCGAGGGCGCCGCTGGCGCGCTCGACGCCGGTCAGCCGCGCGAGCGCCATGTAGCGCCACAGGCGCCAGTAGGTGCCCTCGGGGGCCGGCGGCGTGCGCGTGGCGAGCGTCGCGGCGGCGTCGCCGAACTTGCGCTGCAGGAACTGCGTCGAGCCGATCACGAACGGATCCTCGGGACGCGGCGCGAGCGCGCGGGCGGCCTGGTAGTCGGCCAGCGCGCCGGCATAGTCGCCGCTGTTGTTGCGCAGGATGCCGCGCAGGCGCAGCGCGACGGGCGACCTCGGCTCCAGGCGCAGCGCCTGGTCGACGTCGGCATGCGCCGTGGCGAAGTCGGGCTTGGCCACGTCGGCGGTCGCGCGCATCTCCCACGCCAGCGGCGCGTCCGGCCGCTTGGCGAGCACGCGGTCGACGTCGGCGAGCGCGGCGGCGAAATCCTTCTTCGCGAGCGACAGCTCGGCGTGCATCATCGCGAAGCCCACGTCGTCGGGCGCGGCCTTGGCCGCGGCCTCGATGCCGGCGGGCGTGAGCTGGTTCGCGAGCTTCAGCGCGAGGCCCGCGTGCGTCATCGCGAAGCGCAGGTCCTCGGGCGAGAACTCGTCGGCCCGCGCGAGCGCGGCCAGCGCGGCGTCGTTGCGGCCGGCGCCGCGCTCGCTGTCGGCGTGGCGCGCCAGGCCGACGGCACAGGCGTGGTTGGCGGCGCGATCGGCGGTCGGCGCCTGGCACTTGTCGGACGACGGCGGTGCGGAGGCGGCGGAGGCGGGCGCATCGACGGCGCCGGCGTGCAGCGAGAGCGACGTCGCGAGCAGGGCGAGCGTCGTGCGGAAGATGACGTTCATGCGAGGGTACGGAGATTGGCACGGAGGCCGACGGCGTCGATCTTGCCACGGGCCTGTAACCGGACGCCGGCGCACAGCCGTGGATCGCGCAGAACCTGGCGGCCGCGCCCGAGTTCTTCGCGGCCCCCGTGAAGCGCGACGACGCTCAGCTGCCGTAGACGTCCGGCACCATCATCTCGTCCGGCACCGCTTGGCGCGAGTAGTGCTCGTGGCGCAGGCGTTCCGGCAGGTGCACGGCCGGGTGCTCGATCTCGGTGTACTGGAACTGGCTCAGCAGGTGGTGGATGCAGTTCAGGCGCGCGAGCTTCTTGTCGACGGCCTGCACGACCCACCACGGCGATTCGGGGCTGTGCGTGCGCTCCAGCATCACTTCCTTGGCCTTGGTGTACTCCTCCCAGCGGCGGCGGCTTTCCAGGTCCATCGGGCTCAGCTTCCACTGCTTGAGCGGATCGTGGATGCGGCCCAGGAAGCGCAGTTCCTGCTCGTCGTCGGTGATGGAGAACCAGTACTTGATCAGCTTGATGCCGGAGCGCTGCAGCATGCCCTCGAAGGCCGGCACCGAGCGGAAGAACTCTTCGTACTCCTCGTCGTTGCAGAAGCCCATCACGCGCTCGACGCCGGCGCGGTTGTACCAGCTGCGGTCGAACAGCACGATCTCGCCGGCGGCCGGCAGGTGCGCGGCGTAGCGCTGGAAGTACCACTGCGTGCGTTCGCGGTCGTTGGGTGCGGGCAGGGCGACGGTGCGGCAGACGCGCGGATTCAGGCGCTGCGTGATGCGCTTGATGACGCCGCCCTTGCCGGCGGCGTCGCGGCCCTCGAACAGGATCACGACCTTCTGGCGCGAGGCCGCGACCCAGTCCTGCAGCTTCACCAGCTCGCCCTGCAGGCGGAACAGCTCGCGGAAGTAGCGCACGCGTTCGCCGGCGTCCTCGCCGCTGGCGTCCAGCGGGTCGGCCACGAGCCGGTCTTCCATCTCCATCTCGATCTCTTCGTCGTAGCCGTCGATGAGCTCGCGCTCGATGCGGCGGCGCATCGCGTCGTGGTCGAACAAGGCATTCATTCTTTCGGCCTCCGCGTCAGAACAGCTTCGCGAACAGCCAGTACAGGCTGCCCGACAGCAGGATGGCGGCCGGCAGCGTCAGCACCCAGGCCATGGCCAGATTGCGGATCGTCGACCACTGCAGGCCGGACCTGTTGGCCGCCATCGTACCGGCGACGCCCGACGACAGCACGTGCGTGGTCGACACCGGCAGGCCGAAGTTGTCGGCCAGCCCGATGGTGAACATCGCGACGAGCTCGGCCGACATGCCTTGCGCGTAGGTCAGGTGCGTCTTGCCGATCTTCTCGCCCACCGTCACCACGATGCGCTTCCAGCCCACCATCGTGCCCAGGCCCAGCGCGATCGCGACGGCCACCTTCACCCACAGCGGGATGAACTTGGTCGCGCCGTCGATCTGCTTCTTGAACTCCTTGATGTTCGCCAGGGTCTGGTTGTCCAGCGTGACGGTCTTGTCCAGCAGCAGCAGGCGGATGGTCTCCGAGACCAGGTACATGTCGTTGCGGACGTTCGGCACCACGGCGGCGGGCACCCTGGCGAGGGTGTCGTGCTGGCGCACCTGGTCGCCGATGCTGCCGGACACCGCCGCCAGAGACGGGATCACGTCGGGCGTGAGCTGCTTCGTGCGGATGTACAGCGTGAGCGGCTTGGCCGGGTCGGCGGGCGCCGTGCCGGTCGAGACATGCGCCAGCGAGGCCTGCGTCACCTGGGCCATCGCGGCGAACGCCGTGGTCTGCTCGACCGGCATCGCGCGGTTCAGCGCGTACGAGATCGGCACCGTGCCGACCAGGATCAGCATAATCAGGCCCATGCCCTTCTGGCCGTCGTTGGAGCCGTGCGAGAACGACACGCCCGTGCAGGTCAGCACCAGCAGGCCGCGGATCCACCACGGCGGCGGCGTGTTGCCCTTGGGCGCCTCGTACAGCGCCTTGTTCTTGACGAGCGCGCGCAGCGCGAGCAGCAGCAGCGCCGACATGACGAAGCCCACCAGCGGCGACAGCAGCAGCGAGTAGCCGATCTTGATCGCCTGCGACCAGTCGACGCCGCTCGTGCCGTCGCGGCCGTGCATCAGCGCGTTGGCCACCCCCACGCCGATGATGGAGCCGATCAGCGTGTGCGACGACGAGGCCGGCAGGCCCAGCGCCCAGGTGCCGAGGTTCCAGAGGATGGCGGCGATCAGCAGCGCGAACACCATCGCGAAGCCGGCGCTGGAACCCACCTGCAGGATCAGCTCCACCGGCAGCAGCGAGATGATGCCGAAGGCCACCGCGCCGCTCGAGACGAGCACCCCCAGGAAGTTGAACAGGCCGGACCACACGACCGCGACCTGCGGCGGCAGCGAGTTGGTGTAGATCACCGTGGCCACCGCGTTGGCGGTGTCGTGGAAGCCGTTGACGAACTCGAAGCCGAGCGCGATCAGCAGCGCCAGGCCCAGCAGGAGGAACGGCCACAGGCTGGTCGCGGTCTCGCCGCTGGCGGCGTAGTCGGTCGAGATGCTGTAGGCCGTGTAGCCGAGGCCCACCAGCAGCAGCAGCACGAAGACCGCCCAGGTGCCCTTGCCGGGCTTGTGATCGAGGCGCGGGCGGCTCGGAGCCGCCGCGTCGGGCAGCGCCGTCGGGCTGACGATGGTGTTCATGGTGAAGGAGTCCCTCTTCTTGAAATAACCGATGGATCCTGGAGTTGCTTTGTGACACTGGGGTGACAGCCGCGGGAAAGCGCTGTGTCGCGGCTCGCAAGAGGCCATGTGCAAACCCTGATGCCGGGCAGGATGACTTGCACGCCCTGGTCGAGCACAATCACGGGGTCGCCACCACGGGCCAGCACATGCGGATCGTCATCCTCGGCAATGCGGGATCGGGCAAGTCGACGCTCGCGAAGTCGCTGGCGCACACGCAGCGCATGCCGATGCTGGATCTCGACACGCTGGTGTGGGAGCCCGATCTGGTGGCCGTGCAGCGGCCCGACGAGCTCGTGTTCTCCGACCTCGCGCAGTTCTGCCGCGAGTCCGACGACTGGGTCATCGACGGCTGCTACGGCGATCTCGTCGAGGCCGTGCTGCGGCATCGGCCGCTGCTGATCTTTCTCGAGCCGGGCCAGGACGTCTGCGTCGCCAATTGCCGCATGCGCCCGTGGGAGCCGCACAAGTACCGCACCCAGCAGGAGCAGGACGACCATCTCGAGGACCTGCTCGGATGGGTGCGCTCGTACTACGACCTCGACGGTTCGATGTCCCTCGCCGGCCACCACGCGGTGTTCGAGCGCTACGCCGGCCCGAAGCGGCTGGTGACGCGGCTGGCGGAGCTCGAGGTGATGCAGAGCGCCTGGCAGGCCGCGGCCGCCACGTCGCGCGCCCGCGCGCGCCTGCTCACGCGCTGAGGCGCCGCGCCCGCGCACGCGGGGAACGCCGCTTGCCTGCTGGCTCGATCAGGATTGCGGAGTCCCGCATGTCAGGACCGGGCGGCGATGTGCGCCACACGCGCTGGCGCTGGTCGCTGATGAACTGGGGCACGATCCGCTTGATCGATGACCGCGCCCGCCCCGACTTTTCGCCCCCGCCGGCCGACCCGAGACACGCCATGATCCCCGCCTTCGACCGCATCGACCACATCCACCTCTACGCCACCCACCGCAACAGCGCGGAGCAGTGGTACGCCGACGTGATGGGCTTCAAGCGCGTGCCCGAGCTCGAATCCTGGGCCGACGGCGGCCCGCTGACGCTGTCGAATTCCTCCGGCACCGTGCACATCGCGCTGTTCGAGGCGCCGGCGCAGCCGTGCCGCAGCGTCATCGCGCTGTCGGTCGGCGCCGAGGAGTTCGTCGCCTGGCGCCAGCACCTGGTCGACAAGCTCAAGCGGCCGGTCGAGCCCGAGGATCACCAACTGTCGTGGTCGCTGTACTTCGCCGATCCGGACGGCAACCCGTGGGAGATCACGACGTACCAGCACGCGGTGGTCGCGACGCTGCTGAGGCCGGTCGGGATGTGACACCATCGCGGCGATGCGCGCAGACCGCGTCGCGCGGACAGGAGATCACGATGCCCACGGCAGATACTTTGGAGCGCTTCATCGCGCTGGTCGAGAGCAATGCCCACGCCGAGGCGTGCGAGCAGTTCTACACCGAGCGCTCGACGATGCAGGAGAACCAGGGCGCCCCGCGCGTCGGGCGCGATGCGCACGTGAACAACGAGCGCCAGGTGATGGCGCGCGCCGAGTCCGTCGCGTCGACCTGCGTGCGGCCGGTACTGGTCCATGGCGACCACGTGGTGATCCGCTGGATCTTCCATTTCGTGTGGCGCGACGGCAGCGTCACGCACATGGAGGAACTCGCGTGGCAGCGCTGGGAGGGCGAACGGATCGCCGAGGAGACCTTCTTCTACGATCCGGCGCAGCGCGTGCCGCGCCGGACATAAAAGCCGCTTACTGGGTCAGCAGCGTGTCGAGGATCACGCCGGTCGCGATGGCCGCGAGCACGTAGTCGCCGTTGACCTGCACCCAGTGGTAGCCGCGCGGCGGCTCGCTCAGGTGGTGGCCGCGCCAGTCGTTGACGACGTAGCGGTCGCCGCGGTACTCGTTGGGCAGGCGGCCGCCGCGATGCCATTCGTGGTTGGGGCCGACGCCGCGGTATTCGTCGTGGCGATAGCCCGGGTGATCCCAGTCGGGACGGTCCTGGTGATCGTCGGCCATCGAGACCAGCGGCACGGCCATCATTAGGGCGGCGAGGAGAGCGGAGATGCGTTGGAGCTTCATCATTGTTCCTTCGATAGAGGGGTGACGAAGTCCATTCTTCACACCAGCACCCTGGCGTCTGTAGGTGTCAAGGCGCTTTGCACATCTTGACGTTGGAGCAATGAAAGTCGAACGTGGATGCTCGACCTGGGGTCAGAACTCGTCGATCAATGCACCGACGGCGTCCGCGGCCTTGGACACGGCAGCGAACGGCAGCTCGAGGATGCCGGTGGCGAGCTTGTTGGCGTCCGAAAACGCCGTCTCGACGCCATCGACGACCGCATGCGCGCCGCCGGCGATCGCGTCGCCGACGTCCTCGACCGCGGCCGAGATGCCGCTCTTCAACGAATCGTAGACGGAACTGCCTTGCGATGCGGACGCCGCGACGGACGTCGGCGTGGCGGGCGTCGAACTCGACGACGACGGATGGCTGGCCGCCGCCGCGCTCATCGCCTGCGGGCTCAGCGTCACGGTCGTGCTGGGCACCGGCGGCATGGCCGGGGTCGCCGCTGCGGGAAGCGCGGGCGTCGACGGCGCGCCTGTCGGGTTGGCCGAGGCGGCCGATGACGTGGCCGGCTGCGGCAGGTTGAGGGTGGGGCTGACCATGGGCATTGCTTGCACTCCTTTGCGCCTGGCCAGTCTAGGAGTCGCCGTGAACTTCGACCGCTCGATGAGAGCCGTGAATCCGGCGCTTTCCCCGTTTGTGGAGCGCGGCGGTGGCGACCTCACGGGGCGCGTGTAGGGAGCTCTGGACGCCCGCCGGGATCAAGCCGAGAGATGCCGCAAGGCCCGGGCTTTATCGAGCGTTTGACCTGGCCCGGAATGGCCAAGAATCATCGGGAACAGAGCCGGTTCTTGCGGCCGCGAAAGGGATCCAGGGATGGAAGGAATCAATGTCTCCGAAGGCGCCACCGTGCGCCGTCGCATCGCCCTGCTGGGCGTCACCTGCGTCGCGCTGGCGCTGTGCGCCGGAGTGCGCCTGGTGCAGCTCGAGGGCTGGTCGGCCGTCACCATCGTCTGCGTCGCGCTCGGCGCAACCGCCGCCGCGTTGAGCGTGTCGCTGCACCGCTACCTGGCACGCTCGCTGCAGCCGCTGCAGGCCGGCGTGCGGGCGATGAAGGACGGCGACCTGTCGCGCCGCATCGATGCCGGGAGCCGCGACGAATTCGGCGCCATCGCCGCGTCGCTGGACGAGATGAACGCCAACATGTCGGCGCTGGTGGCCGACATCCGCAGCGAGGCGACCTTCGTCTCGCAGGCGAGCGAGTCGCTCGCCGCCGGCACGACGGAGCTGGCCCAGCGCACCGAGCGCCAGGCCGCGAGCCTCGAGCAGACCTCGGCCAGCGTGCAGGACCTGAGCGGATCGGTGAAGCAGAACGCGCTCGACGCCCGCGCCGTCGAGCAGCTCGCCAGCCGGGTGCACGAGATGGCCGAATCGGGTGGCAGCCGCATGCGCGAGGCCGTCGAGACGATGCACGCCATTCGCACCAGCTCGCAGCGCGTGCACGACATCATCGGCGTGATCGACGGCATCGCCTTTCAGACCAACATCCTCGCGCTGAACGCCGCCGTCGAGGCCGCGCGCGCGGGCGAGAACGGCCGCGGCTTCGCGGTGGTGGCCGCCGAGGTGCGCACGCTGGCGCTGCGCAGCAGCGGCGCGGCGCAGGAGATCAAGTCGCTGATCGCGACCTCCAGCGAGCAGGTGGCGTCCGGCGCCTCGCGCATCGACGAGGTGGGCGAGCTGCTGGCCAGCGTCGTCGCAGGCATCGGCGAGGTCGCCGGCAACGTGCGCGCGATCACGTCGGCCGCCGAGACGCAGAGCCTGAGCCTGGGCCAGATGTCGGAGGCCATCCGCGGCCTCGACGACATCACGCAGGAGAACGCGACGATGGTCGAGCGCACCTCCTCGGCGTCGGCGGGCCTGGGCGAACGCGCGCAGAGGCTGGCGCGGACCGTCGGCTCGTTCCGGCTGCGCCAGGGCACGGCCGACGAGGCGCACGCGCTGGTGACCAAGGCCGTCGCGCTGTACCGGCGGCGCGGCGCGGCGTGCCTGGCCGAGATCACCGACGCCGCCAACGGCTTCGCCGATCGCGACATGTACGTCTTCGCGTGGGACCGGCACCTCGTCTATCACGCGTTCGCCGGCAAGCCGCACAACCTGCGCAAGACGGCGGCGCAGATCCTGGGCACCGACGTCGCGCAACTGACGCATGACGTCTGGGCCGCGGCCGCGCAAGGCGGCGGCTGGGTCGACTACGACTTCCTCAACCCGACGACGGGCCAGGTCGCGCCCAAGACCTCTTTCGTGGTGCCCGTCGGCGACGACCTGGTGCTCGGCTGCGGCATCTACAAGAGCGTGCAGCGGCACTGAGGCCGCCGGCGGCCTGCAGCATCAGTGCGTCTCGGTCCTGGCCGGGGCCTTCGCGACCGCCGTGGCGTCGCCATGCGGGTAGCCGCCGGGCAGGTCGCACTTCTGCACGCCGTTGGCGACGGTGCGGCAGCCCGCGATCGCGTAGCCCGACGAGCCGTTGAGGACGTCCGCGACGACGTCCTCGCGGCGGCGCTCGCGGCCGGTCGTCACGTCGCACTTCTGCACGCCGTTGGCGATCGTGCGGCAGCCGGTGGAGGTGTCGGCCTTGGCATGGACTTCGGCGATGACGGCTTCGCGGGTGCTCTCGGCGCCCGTGGGGACGTCGCACTTCTCGACGCCGTTGGCGATGAGGCGGCAACCCACGTCCGTGGCGAACGCGCCCGAGGCGCAGAAGGCAAGGGCGATGGCGGCGGAGGAGAGCAGGTGACGGGCTTGCATGGCGGTCTCGTTTCGTTGTGAGGTTTCACGGCGCCGGATACCTTCGTGGGGTATGCCGGCGCGCCGGGGTGGAATCACTTTACGAACGACCGCCCACGAGAAAAACCGGGGCCGATGAAATTCACTATTGCTGAAAATCGAGGTCCAAGGTCTTTGCGTGACAGTGCGCGCGCCGGCCAGCGCTGTGGCAGGGCCGGCGCCGCGGCCTCAGGCCGCCTTCGGCGCCAGGTGGCTGCCGGGCGTCGAGCGCATGATCGCGAGTTCGTCCTCGTTCATGTCGACGCCCACGTCGGCGAACAGCGGCGTGCTGAGATAGCGCTCGCCGGTGTCGGGCAGCATGCACAGCACCACCGAGCCGGGCGCCGCGCTCTTGCACACCTCCAGCGCGCCGGCGAAGGTCGCGCCGCTGGACGTGCCGACGAACAGGCCTTCCTTCTGCGCGAGCTGGCGGCTCCAGTGCATCGCGTCGGCGCCGCTGACGGTGATCACGCGCTCGATCAGGTCGGAGGCGACGGCGTCGCGCGTCAGCTTGCCGATGAAGTCGGGGCTCCAGCCCTGCAGCGGATGCGGCTTCCAAGACGGATGGCTGACGCTGGCGCTGCCGTCGGGGTTGCTCTCCTGCGGCTGGCCGCTCGTGAGCATGGGCGCGTCGGACGGCTCGCACACGACGACCTTCGTCTCGGGTCGCTCCTGCGCCAGCACGCGCGAGACGCCGCGCAGCGTGCCGCCGGTGCCGAAGCCGGTGACCCAGTAGTCGAGCCGCCTGTCGGCGAAGTCGTCGACGATCTCGCGCGCGGTGGTGCGCGAGTGCATGTCGGCGTTGGCCTCGTTCTCGAACTGCCGCGTCAGGAACCAGCCGTGCGCGGCGGCGAGCTCGGCGGCCTTCCTCACCATGCCGGTGCCGCGCTCGGCGGCGGGCGTCAGGATGACCTTGGCCCCGAGGAAGCGCATCAGCTTGCGGCGCTCGACGCTGAAGCTCTCGGCCATCGTCACGACCAGCGGGTAGCCCTTCTGCGCGCAGACCATCGCCAGCCCGATGCCGGTGTTGCCGCTGGTGGCCTCCACCACGGTCTGGCCGGGCTTGAGTTCGCCGCTCTTCTCGGCGGCCTCGATGACGCCCAGCGCCAGCCGATCCTTGACCGAGCCGAGCGGGTTGAAGGCCTCGACCTTGACCCACAGCTCGATGCCCTCGGGTGCGAGCCTGTTGATGCGCACGACGGGCGTGCGGCCGACGGTTTCGAGGATGTTGGCGTAGCGGGTCATGAGCGGCTCCTGGGGTGATGCGGGATCGTAGCGCCGTTCATCGCGCCGGTCGGTCCCCGGTGGATACTGCGCGCATGCGACTCCCTACCTTCGAACAATTGTTGGCCGGCGCGCTGGCCACCTGCCTCCTCCTGTGCGGCGCCGGTGCGCGTGCGGCCGACGAGACGGCGCCCAACCACCGTCCGGTCAAGGCCGTGGCCGACCAGCGGCTCGACGTCCGCACCGGCGCGGGCCGGGGCGTGCTGCCGCTGTACGCCTCGCTGTCGCTGGCCGACGGCGCCGTGCAACCCGACATCGAACGCGCCGTGCTGGTCTTCCACGGCCGCCTGCGCGACGCCGACGTCTACTGGCGGTCGGCGCAGAAGGCGCTGGCGGCGGTGCCCACGCAGGCGTCGCACACGCTGCTGGTCGTGCCGCAGTTCCTGGCCGAGCGCGACGTCGCCGCCTACGGGCTGGCGCCCGAGACGCTGCGCTGGAGCCTCGAAGGCTGGGAGGGCGGCGAGCCCGCGCTGGCGCCGGCGCCGCTCAGCTCGTTCGACGCGATCGACGCCGTGCTCGCGCTGCTGGCCGACCGCCATCGCTTCCCGCACCTGGCGCAGGTCGTCATCGCCGGCCACTCGGGCGGCGGCCAGGTGGTGCAGCGCTACGCGGTCGTCGGCCAGGGCGAGGCCGCTCTTGCGGCGGCGGGCGTGAAGGTGCGCTACGTGGTGGCCAATCCGTCCTCGTACCTGTACTTCAGCGCCGACCGGCCGCAGGCCGACGGCGGCTTCAGGCCCTTGGCGGCGGGCACCTGCCCGGCCTATGACCAATGGAAATACGGCTGGAACGACGCGCCGGCCTACGCGGCGCAGTTGTCGCCGCGGGCCTACGAGGCGCGCTACGTGCAGCGCGACGTCGTCATGCTGCTGGGCGCCCTGGACGTCGATCCGCAGCATCCCGCGCTCGACAAATCCTGTTCGGGCGAGGCCCAGGGCCCGTACCGGTTGGCGCGCGGCCGTTCGTATGCGAGCTACCTGCAACTGCGCCATCCCGGCTTCAAGGCCTCGGTGCACGAGGTGCCCGGCGTGGGCCACGACGGCGACCGCATGCTGGGGTCGGCGTGCGGGCTGGCGGCGCTGTTCGACGATCCGCGCAGCGAGGCGGCCTGCAGGTAGCCGGCAGGTTCAGGGCGCCTTCGCCAGCGAATCGCGCATCACCACCGTCGGCACGAACTTGCGCGAGACCGCGAGCTCGGAGCCGAAGCGTGTGTTGAGCAGCTGGCGGCAGGCGTTGAGCGCCATCTCGGCGATCGGGATGCGCACGCTGGTCAGGCGCGGCGAGAGGAACGCGGCGACGTCGGAGTCGTCGTAGCCCATCACCGACCATTGCTGCGGCACGCGGATGCCGTGGTGGCCGAGGTAGCTGATCGCGCCCATCGCCATCTGGTCGTTGGCGCAGAACAGCGCCGTGACCTTGGGCTTGCGCGCGACCAGGCGCTCGCACGCGGCCCAGCCCGACGGCGCGCTGAAGTCGCCTTCCTCGACCGGCAGGGTGTTCGTCGCGATGCCGGCCTCGGCGAGGCGGTCGAACAGGCCTTGCAGGCGCTGCTTGTTGTCGCCGACGCCGGACGGGCCGGACATCACCGCGATCCGGCGGTGGCCGTGCGCGAGCAGCGCGTCGGCCGCGGCGCGGCCGGCGGCGCGGTGGTCGACGGTGAAGCAGTGCGTCTTCATGCCCTTGACGTCGCGGTTGACGATCGCCAGGTTCGCGAAGTCGTCGCGCAGCGCGGCGAAGTCGGCGTCGCGCAGCGCGTTGCTGCACAGGATGATGCCGTCGCACTCGCGCTCGATCAGGAAGCGCACGCCGTCGAGCGACTGCTGGCGGGTGTCCTCGTCGCCGCAGCCGTTGGCCGCGACCATGTGGCGGTCGTGCTGGCGCAGCTCGGCGTCGATGGCGTCCAGCAGCGGGCCGTAGAACGGGCCCTTGAAGTCGGGCACGAACACGCCGATGGTGCCGGTGCTCTGCAGCGACAGCGCGCGCGCGATCGCGCTCGGGCGGAACCCGAGCTGGCGCGCGGCCGCCTCCACGCGCGCGGCCGCCGCCTCGGAGAACGAGCCCTTGCCGCTGATCACGCGCGAGGCGGTGCCCACGCCCACGCCGGCCAGCTTTGCGACGTCCTTGATCGTTGCCATGGCTTTGACGATATCAGCGCGGACGCGGCTGGAACGCCCGCGGCTGCAGTTCGATGCGTTCCTGCGACACCGGGTCGAACACGATGGCGCGATCGAGATCCATCTGCACGCCGACCCGGTCGCCGATCCGGTGGACGCCCGCCGCCGGCGCGATGGCCGCGAGCCGGTGGCCGTGCATCTCGAGCCAGACGACCTCGTGCGCGCCCATCGCCTCGACCAGCGTGACCTCGGCCACGGGCCCGGCGTCGCCGGCCGGACGCAGCGCCAGGTGCTCGGGCCGCACGCCCAGCGTCACGGCCCGGCCTTCGATCTCGCCGTCGACGAAGTTCATGCTGGGCGAGCCGAGGAAGCCGGCGACGAACATGTTGGCCGGCCGCGCGTAGACCTCGCCCGGCGTGCCGATCTGCTGGATGCGGCCGCCGCGCATCACGGCCACGCGCGTGGCCAGCGTCATCGCCTCGACCTGGTCGTGCGTGACGTAGATCATCGTGGCGCCCAGGTCGCGATGCAGCCCCTTCAGCTCGCGGCGCAGCTCGGTGCGCAGCTTGGCGTCGAGGTTGGACAGCGGCTCGTCGAACAGGAACACCTGCGCCTCGCGCACCAGCGCGCGCCCGATCGCGACGCGCTGGCGCTGGCCGCCCGACAGCTGCGCCGGCTTGCGCGCGAGCAGCGCATCGAGCTGCAGCATCTTCGACGCCCGCGCGACGCGTTGCGCGATCTCCGCCTTCGGCAGCCCGGCCACGCGCAGGCCGAACGACATGTTGCGCTCGACGTTCATCGTCGGGTACAGCGCGTACGACTGGAACACCATGCCGATCGCGCGATCCTTCGGGTCGGCCCAGGTCACGTCGCGGCCGCCGATGTGCACGCTGCCGGCCTCGGTGGCTATCAGTCCGGCCACGGCATGCAGCAGTGTCGACTTGCCGCAACCCGACGGGCCCAGCAGCACCAGGAATTCGCCTTCGACGACGTCGAGGTCGAGGTTCTCCAGCACGAGCGTCGTGCCCATGCGTACGGCGAGTTGCTGGATGGAGACGTTCATTTATCCCTTCACGGCGCCGGCGGCGATGCCGCGCACGAACCAGCGGCCCGAGACGAGGTAGACGGTCAGGGGTACGAGCGACGCCAGCAGCGTCGCCGCCATGTTGACGTTGTACAGGCGCTCGCCGGTGGTGGTGTTGATGATGTTGTTCAACTGCACCGTCATCGGCAGCCAGTCGTGGCCGGCGAAGACGAGGCCGATCAGGAAGTCGTTCCAGATCGCGGTGACCTGCATGATCATCGCGACCACGACGATGGGCAGCGACATCGGCAGCATCAGCTGCACGAAGATGCGCCAGAAGCCGCCGCCGTCGATGCGCGCCGCCATGAACAGCTCGTGCGGCACGCCGGCGTAGTAGTTGCGGAACAGCAGCGTCATCACCGGCATGCCGAACAGCGTGTGGATCAGCACGACGCCGGGCAGGGTGCCGAACAGGCCCATGGCCGCGAGCGAGCGGATCAGAGGGAACAGCATCACCTGGTACGGAATGAAGGCGCCCGTGAGCAGCACCACGAACAGCGCCTGCGCGCCGCGGGGCCGCCAGAACGACAGCGCATAGCCGTTCAACGCGCCCAGCAGGATCGACAGGACGGTGCTGGGGATGACGATGGCCACCGAGTTCATGAAGCCGGTGCGGATGCCGCCGCACTCCAGCCCGGTGCAGGCCGACATCCACGCCTGCGCCCATGGCTCCAGCGTGATCTTGACCGGCAGCGCGAACAGGTTGCCGAGGCGGATCTCCTCCATCGGCTTGATCGACGTCGCGATCATCACGTACAGCGGCAGCAGGAACAGCGCCGCCGCGGTGACGAGGAACACGTAGAACCCGACGCGCGCGGGCCGCGGCATGCGACTGCCGGGCCGGCGCGCGACGGGCGCGCGCGACTGGGTGCGGCGTTCGGCGATGGACTCGATGCCCAGGCCGTCGGCCGGCACCGCGGGAGCGCTCGCGCCGGTCATGCCACGGCTCCTTGCGGCGCGCTCTCGCGCAGCGCCCGCGCGACGCGCTCGTCGCGCCGTGACGTGCGCCCGCGCGCATGGAACCACGGCGCCAGCAGAGCCAGCACCGTCAGCAGCAGCACGGTCGACGCCGCCGACGCGAGGCCGATGTTGGCGCGCACCAGCAGGTTGTCGATGATGAACTTCGCCGGCACCTCGCTGGCGAGGCCGGGGCCGCCCTGCGTCATCGCGACGACGACATCGAACACCTTCACCACGCTCACCGACAGCAGCACGAACGCCGTGCCGAACGACGGCCCCAGCATCGGCAGCACGATGCTGGCATAGACGCGCCACGGCGGGATGCCGTCGATGCGCGCGGCCATCCACAGGCTCTCGTCGATGCCGCGCAGGCCGGCGAGCATCAGCGCCATCACGAGCCCGCAGGCCTGCCAGACGGCCGCGACGACGATGGCGTACATCACTGCGTCCTGGCGCACGATCCAGTCGAACGTGAAGTTCGGAAAGCCCCAGCCGCGCACCGTGGACTGCAGACCCAGCTCGGGATTGAGCATCCACTGCCACACGAGCCCGGTCGCGACGAAGGACATCGCGTACGGGTACAGGAAGATCGTGCGAAGCAGGCCCTCGCCGCGCACGCGCTGGTCGATGAACACGGCCAGCAGGAAGCCGATCGCGAGGCAGCCGACGATGAACAGCACGCCGAACAGAGCCATGTTCTGCAGCGAGAGCGTCCAGCGCTCGCTGTCGAACAGTCGGATGTACTGCTTGAGACCGACGTAGTCAGCAATCGGCAGCGTGCGCGAACTGCTGACCGAGATGCGCATCGACCACAGCACGCTGCCGACATAGACCCACAACACGGTCGCCGCCATCGGCAGCAGCGCCACCCAGGCGACGGCGTGGCGAAGGAGAGGGCGGCGACTGCTCACTTAGCCATTCTTCAGCGCGGCGGCCATCGCCTTGGCCGCGTCGTCGGCCGACTCGTTGGTGTTCCAGAATTTGGTGATGACGTCCTGCAGCGAGCCCTCGAGATCCGGCGTGATCAACATCTCGGGCGTGGGCAGCTGGCGCGACACGTCCTTCATGATGTTGACGCCCATCTGCGCGCACAGGTCCAGGCCCTTGACGTCGACGTCGGTGCGGATCGGGATCGAGCCCTTCTTGTTGCTGAAGGCCACCTGCGTCGCCGGCGACGTGAAGACAGTGGCGAGCAGCTGCTGCGACTTGACCTGGGCCGGGTCGGTGACCTTCGGGAACACGAACACGTCGCCCGCGACGAGGTACGGCGACTTCGGCCCGAAGCCCGGGAAGCAGCCGAACTCCTTGCCGGCGGTCTGGTGCGCGGTGGCGAACTCGCCCTTGGCCCAGTCGCCCATGATCTGCACGCCGGCCTTGCCCGAGATCACCATCGCGGTGGCGTCGTTCCAGTTGCGGTTGGGCGAGCCCGGATCGACGTAGTTGTGCAGGCGCTTGAACGATGTCAGGAAGGCCTTGAACTGCGGCGACAGCACCATCGCCGCGTCCTTGTCGCGGTACAGCTTCATGTACATGTCGGGACCGCCGACGTGCGCGAGCCACGCGTAGAACGTCACCTTCTCCTGCCACGGCTGGCCGCCGAAGGCGAGCGGCACGAGGCCGGCGGCCTTGAGCTTGTCGAGGTCGGCGAAGAACTCGTCGGGCGTCTTCGGCTCGGACGCGATGCCGGCCTTGGCGAACGCGGCCTTCGAGTACCAGAACCACGCCGGCATGTGGATGTCCACCGGCACCGCGTAGAAGTGGCCCTTGATCCTGATCGACGACAGGATGGGCGCGGGCAGGATCTTGTCCCAGTCGTTCTTGGCGGCGACGACGTCGACGTTGTTCAGCATGCCCTGGTCGATCAGGTCGAGGAACTGCTTGGACGTGTTGAACTGCGCCGCGGTGGGCGGCTTGCCGCCGACCATGCGGTTGACAGCCTCGGAGCGCGCCTGCTCGCCGCCGGCGATCGCGTCGTCGACCCAGGTGCCGCCGGCCGCGGTGTAGGCGCCGGCCAGCACCTTGACGGCCGCGGACTCGCCGCCGGACGTCCACCAGTGCAGCACCTCGGCGCGGTTCGCCTGCGCGTGCGCGCCCGTCAGCGCGCCGAACGCCAGCGCGGCGGCCAGCGCCAAGCGAGTGGTCTTGTTGTTCATGTCTTGTCTCCTTGCTTGTGTTCTAGATCGCGACTCATGCACCGGTCGCAGCGGTGGTCTCAGGTGCCGGCGCGGCGATCTTCCAGGAATTGCTTGAACGCGAGCGCGGAGTCCTTCAGCGTGCGCAACTGCGTCGCGTAGTCCACGTGCACGAGCCCGAAGCGCTTCTCGTAGCCGTAGCTCCACTCGAAGTTGTCCATCAGCGACCACGCGAAGTAGCCGCGCACGTCGACGCCCATTCTCATCGCCTCGTCGACCGCCGCGAGGTGGCTGTTGAAGTAGCGCGCGCGCTGCGCATCATGCACGCGGCCGGCCTCGACCACGTCGGCGCTGGCCATGCCGTTCTCGGTGATGTAGACCGGCGGCAGCTTCGGATAGCGCTGCTTGAACTCGAGCAGCAGGTCGCGCAGGCCGTCGGGATGGACCTCCCAGCCCATCTGCGTGCGCTCCACGCCGGACAGCGGCTTGACGACGAAGCCGTGGCCGCCGTCGCTCGCGATCACCTGGCGGAAGTAGTAGTTGATGCCGATGAAGTCCAGCGGCACGCCGATCGCGGCCATGTCGCCGTCGCGGATCGGCGCCTCGGCCTGCGGCCACAGCTCGCGCAGCGGCGCCGGGTAGCGGCCCAGGAACAGCGGATCGAGCGGCCAGTGGTTGGCGCAGGCGGCCGCGCGTTCGGTGGCGAGGCGGTCGGCGACGGAGTCGCTCGCCGGCGTCACCTGGCAGACATTGGCGACGAGGCCGACGGGCGCGTCGTCGTTGGCGCGCAGCGCGATGGTGCCCAGCCCGTGCGCCAGCAGCAGGTGGTGCATGGCCTCGACGCCGTAGCGCGCGTCGGTCAGCCCCGGCGCGTGGCGGCCCTCGGTGTGGCCGATGTAGGCCGAGCAGTAGGGCTCGTTGAGCGTCATCCAGCCGGCGACGCGGCCCTGGAAGATGCGGCCCATCGCCTCGGCATAGTCGGCGAAGCGATACGCCGTCTCGCGGTTGAGCCAGCCGCCGCGATCCTGCAGGTGCTGCGGCAGGTCCCAGTGGTACAGCGTGGCCCACGCGGCGATGCCCTTGGCGTCGAGCTGGTCGAGCAGGCGCTTGTAGAAGTCGACGCCGCGCTCGTTGATGCGGCCGTCGGCGTCCATCACGCGCGGCCAGGCGATCGAGAAGCGGTAGGCGTCGAAGCCGAGGTCGGCCAGCAGCGCGACGTCCTGCTCGTAGCGGTGGTAGTGGTCGCAGGCGACGTCGCCGTTGTCGCCCGCGTGCGTCATGCCGGGGGTATGCGAGAAGGTGTCCCAGATCGACGGCACGCGGCCGTCCTCGTGCGCCGCGCCCTCGATCTGGTACGACGCGGTGGCCGCGCCGAACACGAAGCGGGGGTTGCGCATCGCCGAGCCGGCCGGCGGAAGAATGGGAGGGATGGCGGTGCTCAACACGGACCTTGGGTTGGAACGAATGTGGAACCGTTTCCACCAGCACGATTCTGCCCAGCGAGCCTGGGTGTCGTATCAGTGGAAACACCGACGGCCCCGGGCATGACCCCGCCGGCCCGCGTGTCTTTGCCCCGGCACCTATGCTGCACGCCAACTTCATCCCCCGACGGAGCAAGCTTCCATGCGCAATCATCCTCTCGGCCGCACCGGCCTGTTCGTGTCCGAGCTGTGTCTCGGCACGATGACCTTCGGCGGCACCGACGGCATCTGGGGCAAGATCGGCGACCTCGGCCAGGCGGACGCGGAGCGCCTGGTGGGCCAGGCGATCGACGCCGGCATCAACTTCATCGACACCGCCGACGTCTACGCGGGCGGCGTCTCCGAGACGATCACCGGCCAGGCGCTGAAGAACCTGAAGATCGCGCGCGAGAGCGTGGTCGTCGCGACCAAGGTGTTCGGCGAGACGAGCCCGGGCGCGAACGGCCGCGGCGCCTCGCGTGGCCACATCATGGACGGCGTCAAGGCCAGCCTGAAGCGCCTGCAGCTGGACCACATCGACCTGTACCAGATCCACGGCTTCGATCCGGCCACGCCGATCGAGGAGACCGTGCGCGCGCTCGACCAGCTCGTGCGCCACGGCCACGTGCGCTACGTGGGCGTGTCCAACTGGGCCGCGTGGCAGATCGTCAAGGCGCTGGGCATCGCCGAACGGCTGGGCCTGTCGCGCTTCGAGTCGCTGCAGGCCTACTACACGGTGGCCGGGCGCGACCTCGAGCGCGAGATCGTGCCGATGCTCGAGAGCGAAGGCCTGGGCCTGATGGTGTGGAGCCCGCTCGCGGGCGGCCTGTTGAGCGGCAAGTACAAGACGGGGGCCGGTGCCGAAACGGACAGCCGGCGTCGGAGCTTCGACTTCCCGCCGGTGAACCGCGAGCGCGCCGACGTCGTCATCGACGCGATGCGGCCTATCGCCGAGGCGAGGCGCGTGTCGGTGGCGCAGATCGCGCTCGCGTGGCTGCTGCACCAGCCGCAGGTCACCAGCGTGATCGTCGGCGCCAAGCGGCCCGACCAGCTGGCCGACAACATCGCGGCCACGAAGGTGACCCTGGTCGCGGACGAATTGAAGACGCTGGGCGAGGCCAGCGCGTTGCCGGCCGAATACCCGGGCTGGATGTTCGAGCGCCAGGGCGAGATCCGTCGCAAGCAGCTCGCGGAATCCGGGCGCTGAGCCCGGACGATGCTGCTCGGCCGGGCAGCATTGGTTACTCTTTTTTCGTCACGAAAGCCCAATGTCGCGCAAGGTGTGCGCGATCATGGCCGCCCGAAGATAAGCAATGCCGCGTCGCGCGAATGCGGCCGAGACCGAACCCGTGACGAGATCCCTGTTGCCCAGCCTGGCCCTGGCCTTCCATCGACGAACGGGAGGGTGCCGAGCATGAGCGCCACCCGGCCGCCCGAAGGCGTTCACGCCGTTGGCGATCACACCGCAGCCGCTAGGCGGGGGGTAGCCTGATGAGCACCGACTACCTGCCCTTCGTGTCGGCCGAATCGGGCCGGCCGGTGCAGCACGGCACGCGCTGGCAGCGTGTCGCGCTGTGGTTCGTGTTCTGCTGGTTCCTGTTCGGCGGGCTCGCGCACTTCGCATTCACAGACCTCGAGGCGCGCATCGTGCCGCCGCAACTCCCGGATGCGCAGGACGTGGTGCTGATCACGGGGTTCTTCGAGCTGGCGGGGGCGTTCGGGCTGCTGCTGCCGTGGACGCGGCGCGTGGCGGGCTGGGCCCTGTTCCTGCTGACGCTGGCGGTGACTCCGGCCAACATCTACATGCTGCACATCCACGACCAGTTCCCGGCCGTCCCGGTCTGGCTGCTGTGGCTGCGCCTGCCGCTGCAGGGGGTGCTGCTGTGGCTGATCGTCTGGGGCAGCCGCTGGCGGCGGGCCGTGCGCCGCCGGTATTAGGGAACCTGCGAGCGGATTCGCCGGTTCCGGGAAGCGCATCCCGAGCGCGGTGGTTCAGGTCAGTTCCTTGATCGCGTTGCGGGCCTGCTGGACGACGTATTTGCCGTATCCGGCGGCCGTGCTGGCCACGCTGCCCACGCTCGCGGCCAGCGCCTCGGCGCTGACACCCACGTCGGTGGCGGCCGTGCTCATGTTGGTCGCAAGCGTCACGCCGTCGGCGCCGACCGCGGTGGCCAGGTTCGTCGCGGCGGTGGCGCCTTGCGACGCCATGGACCAGATGTCGCTCGCCGCGTTCTCGACGTGCACGATGCCGCGGCCCACGGCGTTGGCCGTGTCCTCGACGCCGTTGATCACGCCATGGACGCCGTCGACGACCCCCTTGCCCAGGCCCTTGGCGACGTCGATCGCGCCCGTGCCCAGGGTCTTGGCGGCGTAGTAGGTTGCCTCGCCGATGTCCTCGACCCCGGTCAGCAAGGTCTTGCCCACGAAGGCGCCGGTGTTCTCGAGCGCCTGCAGCGCCTCCATGCCGAAGCTGACCTGCGTGCCTGCGTCGGCCGAGGCCGCGACGGCCGTGGCGGCGCCGGCCTTGGGAACGGCGATCTTCTTGTCAGGCTGGCTGGCCGCCTTGGCACTGCCGCTTGACACGGGGGTCGCAAACGGGGCCTGGGCGCCGCCGGAAGACTGGACTTGGGTCATGGTGAAACTCCGGTTTCTGTCCCTGAATACTATTTGCCCGGGCCAGGGGTGGAATCCCCGATGAGCGCCGGATTCCCCCCGCTTTATCAACGCGGACACACTTGGACGAAGTGCGGATAAGCTCGCCGGCGACGCCCCATTTCCTTGCTGTCGAGTCCCCGTCCTACGACAGGATGGTTAGCGGGCGAGTAATCTCCGGCAGGCCGTCGCCGGCTGCGACGATCATCAACAACCGCAGGAGGTGCTTCCATGCCCAAGACGCTGTCCCCGAAGAAGGCTGCCGCCGCCAAGACCCGCCGCGCCGCGCCCATCGCCACGCCCACCGACCTCGGCGCCCAGGCCACCAAGGATCTGTCCGGCGCTCTCAACGCGATCCTGGCCGACGTGTTCGCGATCTACCTGAAGACCAAGAACTTCCACTGGCACATGAGCGGGCCGCATTTCCGCGACTACCACCTGCTGCTCGACGACCACGGCGACCAGATCTACGCGATGACCGACCCGATCGCCGAGCGCGTGCGCAAGGTGGGCGGCACCACGCTGCGCTCCATCGGCCACATCGCGCGGCTGCAGCGCGTGTCCGACAACGACGCCGAATTCGTGACGCCGCTGGACATGCTCGCCGAGCTGCACCAGGACAACATCCAGCTCGCCGCCAGCCTGCGCGCCGCCCACGCGGTGTGCGACGACAACAAGGACATCGCCACCGCCAGCCTGATCGAGAACTGGATCGACGAGACCGAACGGCGCGCCTGGTTCCTGTTCGAGGCCAGCCGCAACGCGGACACCGGCGGCCATTGAGTCGTTCGCCTCGTGTGAGTCATTCGCGTTCGCCGCGCGAGTGATTCGCATTCGCCGGGTGAGTCTTTCTCATTCGCGCGCACGGGTGAAATCGAGTGTGGAAAGACGCCTCGCGAGGGTGGCCTGGCGCTTCGGGCGCGCTAGGATGGCAGCCATCCCACGAACACTTAGAACGAGGAGTTCCCCATGAAAGGCGACCCCCAGGTCATCGCGCACCTCCAGGCCCAGCTGAAGAACGAACTGACGGCCATCAACCAGTACTTCGTCCACTACCGGATGTACAAGCACTGGGGCCTGGACAAGATCGCGAAGAAGGAATACGAGGAATCGATCGGCGAGATGAAGCACGCCGACCGGCTCATGGACCGCATCTTCATGCTCGACGGCCTGCCCAACCTGCAGGATCTGGGCAAGCTGATGATCGGCGAGAACCTGATCGAGTGCATGAACTGCGACCTGAAGCTCGAGTACGGCGCGCAGGCCACCATCAAGGACGGCATCGCCCACTGCGAGATCGCGCGCGACTACGTTTCGCGCGACCTGCTGCAGAAGATCCTCGACGACACCGAGGAGCACATCGACTTCCTCGAGACCCAGCTGGACGTGGCCGCCAAGGTCGGCGAGCAGAACTACCTGCAGTCGATGATGGGCGAGGTCAGCTGAGGCGTCCCGGCCCGAACCCGAAAGCGCGGCGAGGCTGCGCTTTTTTCATTCCGTCGCCGCCGGACCAGGAACACCAGCGCATACAGGCCTGGGCCCTGGCCTTTTCCTGGGGCGTCGCGAGCCTGGCCGGCGAGCAGCCGGCCTGCGCGAACGCCAGGGGCAGGACGAGCAAGGCGCCCAGAGCACGAATCGAGGGTTTCATGGAGGCGACGCCGCGGTCGAGCAGGGGAGCGACGATCCCCGTCCGCGCTCCGGCGGTCGCCATCCCGGGTTACCAGACGCCCGCCGGAACGCCCGGCCGAGAACTGGTGCGCGAAAGGGCCTTGTTTCGGGTCTTGTAAATGCGAACGATTCGCGTTAGGATTACATCCGAAGCCAACGCCACGGAATCGTCCCGCATGTCGCTCACCGCCGCCAAGACCGCCGCACCGCAGGAGACCTGCCTGTGATCGTCTGCGTCTGCCATCGCGTGTCCGACCGCGACATCGAGCGCGAAGTGCGCCACGGCTGCGGCTCCTTCGAGGAGTTGCAGGACGAACTGCGCGTCGCCACGGCCTGCGGCCGCTGCCACGACTGCGCCCGCGACACCTTCGACGTCGCCCGGGCCTGCCGTCCGACGGCGGCCGAGACGCTGGCGTCCAACGCCGCCCGCGTGATCCCCATCGCCCCGCTCGCGCCGGCCCAGCTGGTCGCCTGAGCCCGACCCCGGGCAATGGCGCGCCGCCCGGGCGCATGGCGTGCTTCCTCGCATGCTCCGGGCAGTCGCTCCGGCGACCTTGACACGAACCACCGTCGTCCTGGACTGCCTCCGGCCCGAAGTGCGCCAGCGCATGCGGGCGGCGCGTCGGTCCCGCGCAGTGGCGCGGCAAGCTGGTCGTGACCGAACAGGAGGTTCGGCGCGTCGCGCTGTCATACAAGGTCTTCTACGAGAAGGTCGCGCGACGAGGCTCGGAGGACTATCTGATCGACCACACCTCGTTCACCTATGTGCTGGACACCGAAGGCCGCTATGTCGGCTACTTTCCGCCGGGCACCAGCGGCGAACGGATCGCCGCGCAGTTGAGGACGATGCGGCCTGCGCCAGGCTCGCATGCGAACTGAGCCGGGACGGTCGTCAGGCGTCCGTTAGCCAGCTCCCGTATGCTCGCAGTCCGGGACCGCCGCATGACGGCGTTCCGCTCACGACAACCGCCGCCACCTGGTTGGACGGCGCCTGGAGACACGCCCCATGACCCTATCCACCGACGTCCGCACCGGCACCGGTCTGGCCGCCTTCCTGGCCGCCCGCGATTTCCTGCTCCGGCATCGCGAGGACTACGACACCGCGTACCGCGACTTCCGCTGGCCGCAGCTCGGCGAGTTCAACTGGGCGCTCGACTGGTTCGACGTCTTCGCGCAAGGCAACGACGCGCCCGCGCTGTGGATCGTCGACGAGAACGGCCCCTCGGACAAGGTCAGCTTCGCGCGCATGTCGCAGCGCTCGTCGCAGGTCGCCAACTGGCTGCGCTCGCAGGGCGTCGCGCGCGGCGACCGCGCGATGCTGCTGATGCCCAACGAGGTCGCGCTGTGGGAGACCATGCTCGCCTGCATGAAGCTGGGCGCGGTGATCGTGCCCACCACGACGCTGGTCAGCACCGACGACCTCGCCGACCGCTTCGACCGCGGGGCCGTCAAGCACGTCATCTGCACGGCGGCGGCGACGTCCAAGTTCGACGTCTTCCCGGGCGCCTACACGCGCATCGTCGTCGGCGCTCCCGCGGGCCAGGCGCCGGCCGGCTGGCTGGACTACGCGGCCTCGCTGGCCGCGCCGGCCACGTTCGCGCCCGACGCCGCGACGCAGGCCACCGACGCGCTGTTCCTGTACTTCACGTCGGGCACGACGTCCAAGCCCAAGCTCGTGCTGCACAACCACCAGAGCTATCCGGTGGGCCACCTGTCGACGATGTACTGGATCGGCCTGAAGCCCGGCGACGTGCACTGGAACATCAGCTCGCCCGGCTGGGCCAAGCACGCGTGGAGCTGCTTCTTCGCGCCGTGGAACGCGGGCGCGACGATCTTCATCTACAACTACGCGCGCTTCAACGCGCCTGCGGCGCTGGACGTGCTGGTCGAGAACAAGGTCACCTCGCTGTGCGCGCCGCCCACCGTGTGGCGCATGCTGATGCAGCAGGATCTCGCCAAGTACAAGACTTCGCTGCGCGAGCTGGTGGGCGCGGGCGAGCCGCTGAACCCCGAGGTGATCGACATCGTGAAGCGCGCCTGGGGCATCACGATCCGCGACGGCTTCGGGCAGACCGAGACGACCGCGCAGGTCGGCAATCCGCCGGGCCAGATGCTCAAGGCCGGCTCGATGGGCCGGCCGCTGCCGGGCTACCAGGTCGAGCTGCTGGACATCGACGGCCAGCCTGCGCAGGAAGGCGAGATCTGCCTGTCGCTGTCGCCGCGCCCGATGGCGCTGATGACCGGCTACCAGGACGACGACGAGAAGACATCGGAGGCGATGCGCGACGGCCACTATCACACCGGCGACGTCGCCTCGCGCGACGAGGACGGCTACATCACCTATGTCGGCCGCGCGGACGACGTGTTCAAGGCCTCCGACTACCGCATCAGCCCGTTCGAGCTCGAGAGCGTGCTGATCGAGCACGAGGCCGTGGCCGAGGCGGCGGTGATCCCGTCGCCCGATCCGATCCGGCTCGCGGTGCCCAAGGCGATCCTGATCCTGCGGGCCGGCTTCTCGCCCAGCCCGGAGCTGGCGCAGTCCATCCTCGCGTTCGCGCGCTCGCGCCTGGCCTCGTACAAGCGCATCCGCATCGTCGAGTTCGGCGAGCTGCCGAAGACGCTCTCGGGCAAGATCCGCCGCGTCGAGCTGCGCCGGCGCGAGAACGCGCGCCAGCCGGGCGAGGTGTGGCCGATGGAGTTTCGCGAGCCCGAGAAAGGCGAGTGAGCGCGGGGGCTAGCGTTGCCCGATGGCCGCGCCTTCGAACAGTTCCTTGAACTCGCGCGGCTGCGAACGCCAATACTGCTTCGGCGCCCGCACCTTGGCGCCGAGCTTCGCGGCCGCGTGCCAGGGCCAGCGCGGGTCGTAGAGCACGGCGCGGGCCAGCGCGATGGCGTCGGCGTCGCCGCTGGCGACGATGGTCTCGGCCTGCTCGGGCTCGGTGATCAGGCCTACCGCGATCGTCGGCAGTCCGACCTCGGCCTTGATGCGCGCCGCATACGGCACCTGGTAGCCGGCGCCGAGCGGGATCTTCTGCTGCGGCGACACGCCCCCCGTGCTGACGTGGATCGCGGCGCAGCCGGCCGCCTTCAACGCCTGCGCGAACGCGACGCTGCTGTCCAGGTCCCAGCCGCCGTCGACCCAGTCGGTCGCCGACAGGCGCACCCACACCGGGCGATCGGCCGGGAATGCGGCGCGCACGGCGCGGAAGACTTCCAGCGGGAAGCGCATGCGGTTTTCGAGACTGCCGCCGTACTCGTCGCTGCGCTGGTTGGACAGCGGCGACAGGAACTGGTGCAGCAGGTAGCCGTGCGCGCAATGGATCTCGAGCCCCACCATGCCCAGACGCGCCGCACGCCGCGCCGCTTCGGCGAAGCCGTCGCGCACGCGCGCGAGGCCGGCCGCATCGAGCGCGAGCGGCGCCTCCTCGCCGGGCGAGTGCGGGATCGCCGACGGCGCGACCGCGACCCAGCCGTCCGCGGCGCTCGACGCGATCTGCTGTCCGCCGTCCCACGGCGCGCGGCTCGAGCCCTTGCGGCCCGCGTGGCCCAGCTGCATCGCGATCGGGATGGGCGACTGCGCACGCACTGCGGCGAGCACGCGCGCGAGCGCGGCCTCGTTGGCGTCGCAGTACAGGCCGAGGTCGGTCGGCGTGATGCGGCCTTCCTCGACCACGGCGGTCGCCTCGATGATCAGCAGCCCCGCGCCGGACAGCGCCAGGTGGCCCAGGTGGATCGTGTGCCAGTCGCCGGCGTCGCCGCCGGTGGCCGAGTACTGGCACATCGGCGCGATCACGATGCGGTTCTCGAGTTCGAGCGGGCCGATCTTGAAGGGCTGGAACAGGGCGGTCATGGACACTCCGGCGGCGACGCGAAGAGGCGATTGCAACGCAAGCGGCAAGGCCGTGCACGGCCGGGGCCAATGTCGTTCGTCGACCGGCGCTGCAGTTCATCTGGGCGCGGCGCCGGCTCGTCGCGGGCAAATGGCGCCGCGGCGGCGCTTCGCCTACGCTGCGCGCCATCCCAGGAGATCAGGAGCACCCGATGACCGCAGTCCTACGTCGCACCTTTGCCGCGCTCGCCGTGGCCCTCGCCGCGGGCGCCAGCCAGGCCGGCGGCCTGGACATCCACGCCGATGCCGACGCCGCCGACATCGGCGTGCCCGTGTACCCCGGCGCGATCAAGAAGTCCGACCGCAGCGGCGACCCGACGGGCTTCTCGTTCGGCGTCTGGGGCGAGTCCTTCGGCGTCAAGATCGCCGTCGTCAGCTACCGCAGCGTCGACAGCGTCGACAAGGTGGCCGCGTTCTACCGCGACGCGCTGGCCAAGTACGGCCCGGTGCTCGATTGCAGCGGCAACCAGAAGAAGCCGGACTCGCCGCAACTCCACCACGACGGCAAGGCCGACAAGGACAAGCCGGTGACCTGCGACAACGACACGATCGAGGCCGGCGGCCGGCTCTACAAGGTCGGCACGAACCGCGGCCAGCGCGTGTTCAAGGCGACGCCGTGGCACGACGGCGTCACCTTCGAACTGGTGCGCGTCGAGGAGCACGGCACGGACTGAGGCCTACTTGAACTTGAGCGTGCCGTCGGCGATGCGCGCGTAGCGCAGCATCAGCAGGTCCCGCAGGTAGTTCTGGGACAGCCGCCAAGGGGCCTTCGCGCCCTGCTTGGGCATGATGTCGATGGCGCGTTGCACATAGCCGGATGTGAAGTCGAGGAAGGGCCGCGTCTCGATGGTACCGTCGCTGACCGGCGTCGCGCTGCCCAGGCCGTGCTTGTCCATGTACGCGAACAGGCGCGACGCGTAGTTCGCGGTGAGGTCGGCCTTCAGCGTCCACGACGAGTTGGTGTAGCCGAAGGTGTAGATCAGGTTGGGCACGCCGCTGAACATCATCCCCTTGTAGCCCAGCGTCTTCGAGAAGTCGACGGGGCGGCCGTCGACCGTGAACGCGATGTCGCCCAGCAGGTTCAGCGTCAGGCCGGTGGCCGAGACGACGATCTCCGCCTGCAGCTCGCGGCCCGAGCGCAGGCGGATGCCGCCGGGCGTGAAGCTGTCGATGTGGTCGGTCACGACATCGGCCTGGCCGCGCCTGATGGCCTTGAACAGGTCGCCGTCCGGCACGAAGCACACGCGCTGGTCCCACGGGTCGTAGCTCGGCGCGAAGTGCGTGTCGACGTCGTGCGTCGGCCCGAGTGACCGGCGCACCAGGCCCATCAAGGTCCTGCGCATCCTCGCTGGCCAGCGTCGCGACAGCTTGAAGAACGCCATCTGCAGGCCGATGTTCTTGGTGCGCGTGAGGCGATACGCGAGCATGCGCGGGAGGCGGCGCCGCAGTCGGTCCGCGACGGCGTCGCGTCCGGGCCGCGACATCACGTAGCTGGGCGAACGCTGGAGCATCGTGACGTGGGCCGCGGACTTGGCCATCTCGGGCACCAGCGTGACGGCCGTCGCGCCGCTGCCGATGACGACGACGCGCTTGCCGGCGTAGTCGAGATCGGCGGGCCAGAACTGCGGATGCACGAGGCGGCCGCGGAAGTCGGCGCTGCCGGCGAACTCCGGCGCGTGGCCTTCGGAGTAGCGGTAGTAGCCGCTGCACGCCAGCAGGAAGTTGCAGCGGATGCGCGAGCGTCGCTGGTCCGCATGCTCGATCTCCAGCGTCCAGCACGCCTCGGCCGACGACCAGTCGGCGCGCACCACCTGGTGGCCGAAGCGGATCTGGCGGTCGAGGCCGTGCTCCACCGCGGTCTCGACGATGTAGTCGCGGATCGCCGAGCCGTCGGCCAGTGTCTTCGAGTCCGTCCAGGGCTTGAACACATACCCCAGGGTGTACATGTCGGAATCGGCGCGCACGCCGGGATAGCGGAACTGGTCCCACGTGCCGCCGATGGCGCCGCGGCTCTCGAGAATGGCGAAGCGCCGGCCGGGCAAGTCGTTCTGCAGGTGCACGGCCGCGCCGATGCCCGAGAGGCCGGCGCCGACGATGATCGCGTCCAGGTGCTCGATGGCGTCGCGTGTGGCGGTGCGCAGGAACTCGCTCGCCCGGGCGATCGAGCGCCGCGCCTCCGGCAGCTTGGCGATCAACTGCCACGCGTGCGGCACGACGGGCCACACGCTGGTCTCGACGTGCACGCCCGCCGCGCGCGCCTTCTCTGCGAAGCGCAGCCCGTCGTCGCGCAGAGCCTCTTCGCCGGCGACATGGAACAGCAGCGGCGGCAGGCCCTGCGGGTCGCCGAACAGCGGCGAAGCCAGCGGGTTCGTCGCGTCGCCGCCGGCGCCCAGGTACGCGTCGGCGAGATTGGCCAGCGACGGCCCGTGGAACATCGCGTCGCGCTCGCCGTTGCCGACGATCGACGGGCTGGCGCCGGACAGGTCGGTGGCGGGCGAGAACAACGCGGCCGCGTCCGGCAGCCGCTCGCCCGCGCCGCGCAGCACGAGCATCAGCGCGAGCGACAGGTTGCCGCCGGCGCTTTCGCCCGCGAGGACGAGGCGTTGCGCCGGCGAATCGGCGTCGTGCAGCGCGCGCAGCGCCCGCCACGCGGCCACGACGTCGTCCAGCGGTGCCGGGAACGGGTGCTCGGGCGCGAGGCGGTAGTCGGGCGCGAACACGCGAAAGCCCTGCAGCGCGAACGCCGACGTGATGGCCCGATGCGTGCGCGGCGAGCAGCCGACGAAGCCGCCGCCGTGCACGTACATCAGCGTCGGGCGCGGACTCGCGGCGATGTCGGCGACGCCTTCGCGCTCGACCCACTCGCCGGGCACGCCGCCGAGCGTGTCACGCGTGTAGTTGACGCCCTTGAGCGGCGGCAGCGCGGTGGCCATGACCTTGCGCACCTGCATCAGGTCGCGCATGTCGCCGAGAGCCGGGCGCACGCGCTTGCGGACGAGTCTACGGGCGAGTCTTGCCTGCCAGCTGGCGATGATCGCTCTCCCTTCAGGCCGACTGGCGCTTGATGCGGCGCGCGATGTCGCGCGCGACATGCTTCCAGTACGTCACCGGGAACAGGCGCTGCACGATCGCCGCGGCCTTCGCGTCCTTGCCCACCAGCACGCGCGCGTCGCGCCGTTCGATGGCGACGGCGATGGTCTCGGCGGCGGCCTCCGGGCCGAGCGCGAGCAGGCTGCGCCAGTTGGCACGTTCGCGCTCCACCTCCGCGGGATCGAGGCCCTTGGCGAGGCGCGCGTTCTCCGAGATGGACGTGCGGACACCACCGGGATGGACGAGCGTCACGCCCACCGGCGATCCGCTCGTCTCGAGCTCGTGGCGCAGCGATTCGGAAAACCCGCGCACCGCGAACTTGGACGCGGCATAGGCCGTCTGCCCCGGCGGCGCGATGATGCCGAAGATGCTCGAGACATTGACCAGCTGCGCCGCGTCCTCGCGCGCAAGCACGGGCAGGAATGCGCGCGTCAGGCGCACGGTGGCGCCGAAGTTGATGTTCATCACCCAGTCGAAATCCTCGGCATCCAGCTGCTCGAACAGGCCGCCGGTGCCCACGCCCGCGTTGTTGACCAGCGCGGTGACGCGGCCGTGCTGCGCCAGCACGGCGGCCGGCAGCGCGGCCACCGCGGCGTGGTCGGCCACGTCCATCGTGTGGGTGCTCGCCGTGACGCCCGCGGCGCGCGCCTGCGCGGCGGTCGCCTCCAGCCCGGCGGCGTTCAGGTCGACGAGCGCGACGTGCATGCCGCGCCGCGCGAGATTGACGGCCAGCGCCGCGCCGATGCCGCTCGCCGCGCCGGTGATCACGGCGACGCCGCCGCGCAGGGCCCAGGGTTTGATCGCGGCCATCCGGCCTCCTTGGTGTTGTCGCGAAAGTGACGACGCGCGTCGTCAGATGCAGCGGAAATCGTAGGCGGCTCGCGGTTTCGTGTCAAATAGGGGGATGCCCGCCTCTGCGAAATCTGTCGCCCGGATCGCACGGCCGTACGCCGGGCTGGCGATGGAGGAGCGCGTCGCCGCACGCCGCGCGCGCTTCATCGAGGCCGGCGTCGAGCTGTTCGGCACGCAGGGCTTTCGCGGCGCGACGGTGCGCGGCGTCTGTTCGGCGGCCGGTCTCACCGACCGCTACTTCTACGAGTCGTTCCCGACGCTGGAGGCCTTGCTCGCGGCGGTCTACTGCTCGCTGAAGGACGCGTTCGCGACGCGCCTGACGCAGGAATCGTTCGCGTCGGAGGACTGGCGCGGCGACCTCGCCGCGATCGAACGCCAGGTGACGGCCGCCTACGAGCTGTGGTTCGATACCGTGCGCGACCCGCGTGTCGCGCGCATCCTGCTGGTCGAGATCCTGGGCGTCAGCCCGGAGATGGACGCGCTGTACGAGGAGTCCGCGCGCGCGATGGCCGCGCTGACGATCGCGCCGCTCTCGGCCACGCATCCGGCGCTGAAGCTGTCCAAGGCCCGGCGCGAACTGCTGGGCCGCGCGCTGGTCGGCGCGGCGCTGCAGGTGGCCAAGATGTGGATGACCGGCGGCTACAGGCTGCCGCGGCGCGACGTCGTGCGCACCTGCGTGCTCGTGGCGATGGGCACGATGGGCGCGCTGACCGCGGAGTCGGGCATGTCGAATGCTCGCGCCGTGCCATGAAGATCGCCACCTACAACGTCAACGGCGTCAACGGCCGCCTGCCGCGGCTGCTCGAATGGCTGGAGGAGTCGCAGCCCGACATCGCGTGCCTGCAGGAGATCAAGACCTCGAACGAGACGTTCCCGCTCGAGGCCATCCACGCGGCGGGCTACGGCGCGATCTGGTCGGGCCAGAAGTCGTACAACGGCGTGGCCATCCTCGCGCGCGACGCGACACCGGTCGAACGCCTGCGCGAGCTGCCCGGCGGCATGGACGACACGCACAGCCGCTACATCGAGGCCGAGGTCGACGGCGTGATCGTCGCGTCGCTGTACCTGCCCAACGGCAACCCGCAGCCCGGCCCCAGGTTCGACTACAAGCTGGCCTGGTTCGAGCGCTTCAACCAGCACGCGAAGGCCTTGTTGAAGGACAGGCGACCGGTGGTGCTGGCCGGCGACTACAACGTCGTGCCCACCGACTTCGACATCTACGACACGCGCTCGTGGCTCAACGACGCGCTGCTGCAGCCCGAGAGCCGCGCGGCCTACGCCGCGCTGTTGAAGCAGGGCTGGACCGACGCGATCCGCACGAAGCATCCCGACGAGCGCATCTACACGTTCTGGGACTACCTGCGCAACCGCTGGCCGCGCAACGCCGGCCTGCGCATCGACCACCTGCTGCTGTCGCCCGACCTCGCCGCACACCTGGTCGACGCCAACGTCGACCGCGAACAGCGCGGCAAGGAAAAGGCGAGCGACCACGCGCCGACCTGGGTCGTGCTCGGCTGATGACGCTCGATCTGTTCGCCGCGGACGTGCCCGAACTCGAGGACGAGACGCTCGATCCGGGTGCCGTGGTGCTGCGCGGCTTCGCGAGCGCGCGCGAGGCGGCGCTGAAGGACGACGTCGCGCGCGTCACGGCGGCGGCGCCGTTCCGGCACCTGATCACGCCGGGCGGCTTTCGCATGTCGGTGGCGATGACCAACTGCGGCGAGCTGGGCTGGGTGTCGGACAGGCGCGGCTATCGCTACGACCCGGTCGACCCGGAGTCGGGCGCGCGCTGGCCCGCCTTGCCCGAGTCGTTTCGCACGCTCGCGCGCGACGCCGCTGCACGTGCCGGTTATGACGGCTTCCTCCCCGATGCCTGCCTGATTAACCGCTACGCACCGGGCGCGCGGCTGTCGATGCACCAGGATCGCGACGAGAAGGACCTGCGCGCGCCCATCGTGTCGGTGTCGCTCGGACTGCCGGCCGTGTTCCTGTGGGGCGGCGACGAGCGCGCCGACAAGGCCCGCCGTCTCGCGCTGCACCATGGCGACGTGGTGGTGTGGGGCGGGCCGTCGCGGCTGCGCTTCCATGGCGTGCTGGCGCTGAAGGACGGCGAGCACCCGTTCGCCGGCGGCCATCGGATCAACCTCACCTTCCGCAAGGTCAGGCCCTGAACGAGCGCGCCGGCTGTAAGTGGGTGATTCCAGCGCGGCCATGATCCGCACAGCCTTGGGGCACCGGCGGCGCTGAAACGGCTTCGTCACATGACAATCATGGCAAATCCGTGACACTGCCTCGTCCGAGTGCAATCCAGCGGAAAGCACCGCATTTGGCGGCCTGCGTCGCGGTGACAAACCGTTTTCCACAGGCTTGTCCCCAGAGGCTGTGGAAAACAACTTGGCGGCTCTGGCAAGCGAGGGGTTGACAGCGATCGATCGCCGTTATCTGCGTGTACACGATGTGGAGACACGGGGGGCCCGCGGCAATCTCTTGCCCGCGCTGCGCGCGGGCGGTTGCGGGTCTCGCGGATCTTCAGCGGGGTGCCGAACGAGACTGGTGCGCACTCGGAAGGCCCGCGCATAATCCCCGCCAGTTCCACCCACGACAGGAGCCCTGCCATGCCTGCTGCCCATTTCGTCTGGTACGAGTTGATGACGTCCGATGCGGCCGCCGCGCTCGCCTTCTACAAGCACGTCGTCGGCTGGAGCGCGCAGGACGCAGGCATGCCCGACGCGGCCTACACGCTGATGATGGTCGGCGACGCGCAGGTCGCCGGCGTGATGCAGACGCCCGCCGAGCTGCAGGCGATCGGCGCGCCCTCGGCGTGGTCGGGCTACGTCGCGGTCGACGATGTCGACGCGATGGCGGCGCGCGTGCTCGCGGCCGGCGGCAAGGTGCTGCGCCCGCCCGAGGACATCCCCGGCGACTATGGCCGCTTCGCGGTCGTCGCCGATCCGCAGAACGCGTCGTTCATGCTGTTCAAGCCGTCGCGCAGCGAGCCGCCGGCGCTGCCGCCCGCCGACGCGCCCGGCACCACCGGCTGGCGCGAACTGCACGCGATGGACGGCACGGCCGTGTTCGGCTTCTATGCGACGCTGTTCGGCTGGACGAAGGGCGAGGCCATGCCGATGGGCCCGCTGGGCACCTACCAGCTGTTCGAGGTCGACGGCGTGCCGTCCGGCGCGATCATGACCAAGGAGCCCGACGCGCCCACGCCGGGCTGGCGCTACTACTTCAACGTCGACTCGGTCGATGCCGCGATCGCACGGCTGGGCCGGCTCGGCGGCGCGGTGACGATGCCGCCGCACGAAGTGCCGGGCGGCATCTGGGTCGCGCATGCGCGCGATCCGCAGGGCGCGCTGTTCGCGCTGATGTCGAAGACCAAGTGACGCGATGGGCGAGCCGCGCCTGAAGGTCGGCCTGATCGGCTACGGCTACGCCGGCAAGACCTTCCATGCGCCGCTGATCGCGGCGGTGCCGGCGCTGGAACTGGCGGTGGTCGCCAGCTCGGACGCGGCCAAGGTGCACGCCGACTGGCCCGGCGTGACGGTGCTCGCGACGCCTGCGGAGCTGATCGCGCGCGACGAGCTCGACCTCGTCGTCATCGCCACGCCCAACGACACGCATCACCCGCTGGCGCGCGCCGCGTTGCTCGCGGGCCGCCACGTGGTCGTCGACAAGCCGTTCACCGTGGCGCTGGCCGACGCGCGCGAGCTCGTCGCGCTCGCGCGCCAGCGTCGGCGCGTGCTGTCGGTGTTCCACAACCGGCGCTGGGACGGCGACTTCATGACGCTGCGCCGGCTGGTGGCCGACGGCGCGCTGGGCCGCGTCGTCGAGATGAGCTCGCGCCACGACCGCTACCGGCCCGAGGTGCGCCAGCGCTGGCGCGAGGGCGCGGGCCCGGGCGCCGGCCTGTGGTTCGATCTCGGCCCGCACCTGGTCGACCAGGCGCTGCAGCTGTTCGGCCGGCCGCGCGCGATCTCGCTCGAGCGCGACCTCACGCGCGACGGCGCGCTGGCCGACGACTGGTTCCACGCCAGCCTGCGCTACGACCGCCTGCACGTGCACCTGCACGCCGGCATGCTGGTGGCCGCGAGCGCCCCGCGTTTCGCGGTGCACGGCACGCTGGGCAGCTTCGTCAAGGACGGCCTCGACGCGCAGGAGGACGCGCTGAAGGCCGGCGTGCGTCCGACGTGGCCGCCGCAGGCCGGCTGGGGCATCGACCCGGGGCGCGCGTCGCTCGTCACGCGAGGGACCGGAACAAGCGACGGCACGGCCGTCGTCGAGTCCGTGCAGATGCTGCCCGGCGCGCACATGGCGTACTTCGCGGGCGTGGCGGCGGCGATCCGCAACGAGGCGCCGAATCCGGTGCCGCCGGAAGAGGCCTTGGCGGTGATGGAGCTGATCGAGCTGGGCATCGCCAGCGCGGCCCAGCGGCGCGAGCTCGAATGGCGTATTTCGGACGCGCCAGCGCAATAGTCTCCGGCGCGGGATACTGCGCGCCATGCCGTCCATCCTCTCCGTCAAGAACGTCTCCAAGACCTACGCGTCCGGCTTCAGCGCCCTCCAGTCCATCGACCTCGAGATCCGCAAGGGCGAGATCCTTGCGCTGCTGGGGCCCAACGGCGCCGGCAAGACGACGCTGATCAGCATCGTCTGCGGCATCGTCACCGCCAGCTCGGGCAGCGTGACGGTGGACGGCCACGACATCGTCAAGGACTACCGCGTCTCGCGCTCGCTGATCGGCCTGGTGCCGCAGGAACTCACCACCGACGCGTTCGAGACCGTGTGGGACACCGTGTCGTTCAGCCGCGGGCTGTTCGGGCGGGCACCAGATCCCAGCCACATCGAAAGAACGCTGAAGGCCCTGTCGCTGTGGGACAAGAAGGACTCGCGCATCCGCACGCTGTCGGGCGGCATGAAGCGGCGCGTGATGATCGCCAAGGCGCTGTCGCACGAGCCGCAGATCCTGTTCCTCGACGAGCCCACCGCGGGCGTCGACGTGGAGCTGCGGCGCGACATGTGGCAGCTGGTGCGCGAGCTGCGCGCCACGGGCGTCACCATCATCCTGACGACGCACTACATCGAGGAGGCCGAGGAGATGGCCGACCGCATCGGCGTCATCACCAAGGGCCGGCTGCTGCTGGTCGAGGACAAGACCGAGCTGATGCACAAGCTCGGCAAGAAGCAGGTGACGCTGCTGCTGCAGGACAGGATCGCCGACATGCCGGCGGCGCTGCACGACTACGACCTGACCCTGTCGACGGACGGCACCGAATTGACCTACACCTACGACACGCGCAACGAGTCGCGCGGCATCGTCGACTTCATGAAGCACGTGAACGACGCCGGCATCCAGTTCAAGGACCTGCGCACGAAGCAGAGTTCGCTGGAGGATATCTTCGTGAGCCTGGTCGAGGGAGGCCGCCAATGAACGCTCAAGTCGCCAACCCGAACTGGCACGCCGTTCGCGCGATCTACAACTTCGAGATGGCGCGCACGTGGCGCACGCTGATGCAGAGCATCATCTCGCCGGTCATCTCCACGTCGCTGTACTTCGTCGTGTTCGGCGCGGCCATCGGCTCGCGCATCCAGACCGTGGGCGGCATCCCCTACGGCGCGTTCATCGTGCCGGGGCTGATCATGCTGTCGCTGCTGACGCAAAGCATCTCCAACGCGTCGTTCGGCATCTACTTCCCGAAGTTCACCGGCACGATCTACGAGCTGCTGTCGGCGCCGGTGTCCTACGTCGAGATCGTGATCGCCTACGTGGGCGCGGCGGCGTCGAAGTCCATCATCCTCGGGCTGATCATCCTTGCCACCGCGGCGCTGTTCGTGCCGCTGCACATCGACCATCCGGTCGTGATGCTGGTGTTCCTGGTGCTGACGGCCGTCACGTTCAGCCTCGTCGGCTTCATCATCGGCATCTGGGCCGACGGCTTCGAGAAGCTGCAGGTGATCCCGCTGCTGATCGTCACGCCGCTGACCTTCCTCGGCGGCAGCTTCTATTCGATCTCGATGCTGCCGCCGTTCTGGCAGACGGTGGCGCTGTTCAACCCGGTGGTCTACCTGATCTCCGGCTTCCGCTGGTCGTTCTACGGCGCGGGCGACGTCAGCGTGGGCCTGAGCATCGCGATGACCGTCGGCTTCCTGGCGATCGCCATGGCGGTCGTGGCGTGGATCTTCAAGACCGGGTATCGGTTGAAGAACTGAGGCCGCAAGAAAAAAGAGGCCTCGCGTCGCGAGGCCTCGAGGGAGCGGCTGGCGCGCGCTGAGTGCGCAGCAGTTCAGGTGTTGGCGCGATGGCCGACGATGGTCACGTGCTGCACGGCGACGTGCGTCTGGCCGTAGGGCGCCATGGCCAGACTGTCCGCGGCTGCGTACTGCTTCGCCGCGATGCCGTTCATGCCGGCGACGGTGGCCAGGGTCATGAGGACGGAGAGGGCGAGGGCGGCGGCTTGGGTCGTGGTCTTGGTCATGATGGGCTCCTGAGATGTCTGGTGGTCGGTCTGTCCGGAAGCGCGTTTCGTGTTCCGATGTGTTCACTATCGGAGCTTCTTTGTTCGCTTCAAACCGGGTTGCGATGAGTGGCGACGATCTCGATGCCAAGCGCAAATTCGCGCGATGAACTGTCGGTGGTGCGCAGCGGCTGGCCAAGGCGACGCAGGCAACCAGCGCCGCCGCAACACCGACACACACACACACACACAGCAGAACGAAAAAAAGCCCCGCACAAGGCGAGGCTTCGAAGGAGCAGAAGGCGCGCTGTCCGCGCGCTGGAGGGTTACGCGTTGGCGCGATGGCCGACGATCGTCACGGTCTGCATCGCGACGTGCGTCTGCCCGTAAGGTGCCATGGCCAAGGTGTCCTGCGCCGCGTACTGCTTCGTCGCGATGCCGTTCATGCCGGCCACGGTGGCGACGGTCATGAGGGCGGCGAGGGCGAGGGCGGCGAACTGGGCGGTGGTCTTGGTCATGGCGGGCTCCTGGTGGTCTGGGGTGGTCGGAATCGCGTTTCGTGTTCCGATGGATGGACTATCGGAGTTCGCGCACAGGCCTCCAATCGCCTTGCGACGACCGGCGGCGGAATCGGCGCGAACTGCGATCTGGCGCGACGAACCGGAGCCGCGCGGGCGGTCGAAGAGGGAACACCGGTTGCCTCGACAGGGGACACGCGGCCCGGGCGCCGCGCAGCGCTGTGCGCGAGAGGTTTCCCATGGACATCAAGCAAGACCCCAATTCGATCCCGAACTTCAATTCGGGCGGCCGCCTCGGCGAGCCTCAGCGCGCCGAGCCCGAGCAGGTGCAGTCCAGCGTCGAGCTGGATCCGACGGCCGGTGGCGACGGCGCCGCCAGCGAGTCGGCCGAGCACGAATCGCTGCTGGGCGACGGCAGCGGCGACAGCAAGCCCAAGGCCCCGCAGGATCCGTCGAAGACGGGTGGGGGCGCGATCGACGGGCTGGTCGGCGCGCCCTGATCGTTGCAACCCCGGCGCGTCAGCTCGACAACGGCAGGTGCAAGGTCGCGCAGAGCCCGCCGCCGGGTCGCGCGGCCAGTTCCAGGCGTCCGCCCTCGCGTTCCGCGAGCGCGCGGGTGATGTAGAGCCCCAGGCCCAGGCCGGCGCGCCGGCCGCTGTCGCTTTCGGCGCCGGCCCAGCGCAGGAAGGGCGTGCCGGCGCTCGCCATCTGTTCGGTGCTGAGGCCGGGGCCGCGGTCCATCACGCTCACGCAGACGTGGCTGTTCCCGGTCTTCACTTCGATGTCCACCGACCCCCGCTCGCCGCCGTGGCGGATCGCGTTCTCGATCAGGTTCTCGACCATGCGCCGGAACGCGGCCGGGTGACACGGCGTGGAGGCCGGCTTGCCGCTGAGCGTGACCTCCGGACCATGCTGCGGCAGGTCGTCGACGATCGCCTGCACCAGCGCGAACGCGTCGAAGCGGCGGTCGCCGCCGGGCGCGGGCGTGGCGGGACGGAACAGCGCGAGCAGGCTCTCGATCAGCTCGTCCATCTGGTGCACGTCGTCGATCGCGCTGCGCGCCGCCGGATGTCCCTCCAGCTCCGACAGCCGCATGCGCAGGCGCGTCAGGGGCGTGCGCAGGTCGTGCGACACGGTGGCGAGCATCAGGCGCTGTGTGTCGAAGTCGGTCTTGAGCTGGCGCGACAGGTCGTTGAAGACGCGCGCGGTCTGGCGCACTTCGCGCGTGCCGCGGTTCTCGTCGAGCTGCGGCGGCGCGACGGACAGGCCGACGCTCGCCGTAGGCGACAGCGACTGGCCCAGTAGCCGTGCGGCGTCGCTGAGCCGCTGCATCGGCGCCGTCAACGCGCGCGCCACGATCCACGCGGCGAGCGCGACGGCGATGATCTTGATGACGGCGTCCAGGCCGATCGAGATCCACGGCGGCCGGCGTGGCCCTGGCGTCGGCGGCCAGCTCTTGCCGGGCGGCGGCGCGGGAATCGGCGTCGTGCTGGACAGCAGCGGATGGATGGACTGCCGGATCGGCGGCGTGTCGCGCCAGGGCGGCGGCGGCGCGGTGGCGCGGAACACCTCGAACGCCAGGAATGAACTGGTCGAAAACGCCAGCAGCAGCAGCAGGAAGATGCGCAGGAACAGCGTGTCGACAGCCTTGATTCTCAAGACGGCTCCTGGTAGACGATGGCGCGCGGCGCGTCCTAGTAGACGATGGCGCGTGGCGCCCCGCCGCCCACGGCGATCGCGTCGCCGTTGATCGCGCGCGAGCGCGGCGAACACAGGAAGGCGACGACGTCGGCCACCTCGCGCGCGTCGACGAGATGGCGGATGCTGTTGCCCTCGGCCATCTCGCGCTCGATGTCCTTGGCGTCGCGGCCGCTCGCCGCGGCCTTCTGCGCGATCAGCGGCGCGGTGCGCTCGGTGCGCGTGAGCCCCGGATGCACCACGCTGACCTGGATGCCGGCCGGCCCCAGCTCGTCGGCCATGTTCTTGGTGAGCGCCGCCACCGCGATGTTGCGCATCGAGCCGATCGCGCTGCCGCTCTGGCGCGCGGCCAGCCCGCTGACGTTGACGATGCGCCCCCAGCCCGCGGCGCGCATGCCCGGCACCACCTCGCGCGCACAGCGCACGTAGCCCATCACCTTGGTGTCCATCTCGCGGTGGAAGGCGTCGCCCGCGATCTCCTCGAGCTTGGGCGGCGCCGCGTAGCCGGCAGGTTCGGCGGCGGCGTTGACGAGGATGTCGATGGCGCCGCCCAGTTGCTTGGCGGCGGTCGCGACCGCGTGGCGCACCTGCTCGTCGTCGGTCGTGTCGGCGACGACGGCGATGACGTCGCCGCCGGTCTGCATCGCGAGCTCCGACACCGCGTCCAGCAGCGTCTGCTCGTGGCGCGCCAGCAGCGCGACGTCCGCGCCTTCGAGCAGCAGCGCGCGGGCGACGGCCTTGCCGATGCCCTTGCTGCCGCCGGTGACCAGCGCGCGCTTGCCTTTGAGCTGCAGATCCATGGGGAGCCTTTGTCGTCGAAGTTGGATGGCCCATTCTGGCGCGCCGCCGAAGCACGTGTCACACGCCGGGACAAGAGCGCGCCTATCATCGCCGTGCAACGTGATCCGCGTGTTGCTGTCGACCTCGCCCCAGGAACCCATGCCGCCTCGTCTCGACATCCCCGCCGGCGCCGCGCGCGCGCGGCTGCGCGTGCTGTTCGCGCTGGTACTTGCGCTGGCCTTGCAGGGCTGCGCCTCGCTGGCCGAGCTGCAGAAGACGCCCGGCGTGGCGATCCCGGCCGCGCCCGACAGCCCGCTGGCCGCGCTGCTGCCCGCCGACCTGGTGCCGGGCAGCGGCTCGGCGTTCCGGCCGCTGGCCTTCAGCTCGTTCTCGATGGACGCGCGCCTGACGCTGATCCGCGAAGCGAAGTCCAGCCTGGACATCCAGTACTACCTGCTCGCCGACGACCTCACCGGCCGCGCCTTCCTGCGCGCGGTGCGCGACGCGGCGGTGCGCGGGGTGCGCGTGCGCATCCTCGTCGACGATCTCTACACCGCCGCCAACGACCGCCTGCTGCAAGGCATCGCGGCGTACCCCAACGTGCAGGTGCGGCTGTTCAATCCGTTTCCCGCCGGGCGCGCGCTCAACGTCACGCGCTGGGGGCTGTCGCTGCTCGACCTCGCGCGGCTCAACCACCGCATGCACAACAAGCTGTTCATCGCCGACGGCGTGTTCGCGATCGCCGGCGGCCGCAACATCGCGGACGAATACTTCTTCCGCAGCCCGCGCGGCAACTTCATCGACTTCGACCTGCTGGTGGCGGGCGACGCCGTCCCGGAGCTGGCCGCCACGTTCGACATGTACTGGAACAGCCGCCACGTCTACACGCTCGACGCGCTGGAGCCCGACGCGCCCAAGGCCGAGGCGCGGCGCGAGGAGTTCGAGCGCTCGACGGCCTCGGCCGAGAGGCTGTTCGGCCCGATCATGGAAGGCGCGCGCGACTTCCTGAACTACGCGCCGCTGAGCCACGACCTGGCCAAGCCGCCGCTGAAGATGCTGCGCGGCCGCATCGAGGTGGTGGCCGACAGCCCCGACAAGGTCAGCGGCGCGGCGGCGTCGGGCCAGGACGCGTCGACGGTGATCTCGCACCTGAGCGAGCGGATCGGGCATGCGAAGGACCAGGTGCTGCTGGCGTCGCCTTATTTCGTGCCGGGCAAGACCGCGCTGGACAACCTGGTGCGGGTGCGGCAGCACGGCGTGGCGGTGACGCTCGTCACCAACACGATGGCCTCCAACGACGAGCCTTTCGTCAGCGCCGCCTACGCGCGCTACCGCCGCCGCATGCTGCAGGCCGGTGTGGGCATCTACGAGGTGAGCCCGCGCATCCTGCACATGGACACGACCTTCGACGACTCGTTCGGCTCGATGCTGGGGACGTCGACGGGCCGCCTGCACGCGAAGATGGTGGTCATCGACCTGAACACCACCGTCGCCGGCTCGATGAACCTCGACTTCCGGTCCTCGCGCGAGAACACCGAGCTGGGCCTGTTCGTCGAATCCGGCGAGCTGGCCGCCGACGTCTCGCTGCTGATCGACGACCTGCGCTCGGCCGGCACCTACCGCATGCGCCTCGGCGGCGCCTCGGGCAGCGACGTGCAATGGGTCGACGACGAGCCCGACGGCGAGAAGGTCTACGAGGCCGAGCCGGAGATCGGCATCTCGACGCTGCTGGAAGTCTGGCTGTTCTCGCCGTTCATCAAGGAAGACCTGCTGTGAGCGCGAGACGGCGCTGGCTCGTGAATCGCCGCTGCCCGCCGGTGACGGGATCGAGGAACGCGATCTCGCGCGCGAGCAGTTGCAGCGGATGCGACCAGTCGGGCGGCGCATCCGGCGCGGGCTCGGGCCACAGCGTCGGATAGATGCGGTCGCCGACGATGGGCGCACCCAGCGCGTTCATCTGCACGCGCAGCTGGTGCGTGCGGCCGGTGTGCGGCGTCAGTCGATAGAGCGCACGCTCGCCGAGGCGTTCGATGAGTTCGATCAGCGCCTCCGCGTTGGGCTCGCCGTCCGCGACCTGCACCTGCATGAAGCCGCGGCCCTCGGGCTTCTCGAGCCGGTGGCGCGCGAGCAGCGGCAGCGCGAGTTCGTCGCGCCACGGCGCGATGGCCTCGTAGACCTTGCGCACCGCGCGCTCGCGCAGCAGCGCGTGGTACGCGGCGCGTTCCTGCGCGCGCACGGTGAACACGAGCACGCCGGCGGTCTCCCGGTCGAGGCGGTGCATCGGGGCGAGCGTGGCGATGCCCAGCTGCTGGCGCAGCCGCACCAGCACCGTTTCGCGCAGGTGGCGGCCGCTGGGGATCACCGGCAGGAAGTGCGGCTTGTCGACGACGACCAGGTGCTCGTCCTGGTGCAGCAGCTCGATGTCGAACGGCACGCGCGGCTCGGGCGGCGGATCGCGCCAGTACCAGAGCAGGCTGCCGGCGGCGCAGCGCGCGTCGGCGGCCAGCGCGTGGCCGTCGGCATCGAGCACGTCGCCGCGCGCGAGCCGCGCCGGCCAGTCCGCGACGGCCGGAAAGCGCGCCGTGAGGAAGGCCAGCAACGTCGCGAAGCGGCCGTCGCCGACGCCCACGCGGCTGGCGGCCACGCCGTCTCGCAGCGGCGGCACGGCCACGTCAGTCGCCCGCGCCATCGAGGCGCCGTGCGCGTTGCAGGCGCCAGGCCTCGTCGGGATGCGACTCGTCGAACACCTGTTGCGCGGTCGTCGAGGTTTCGCGCAGGCCGGTGTCGAGCGCGACGCGGTTGTCGAACACGAAGCACTCGCCCTGCCAGTCGCGATGGGCGTCGGGCAGTTGCCGGAAGTAGTTGAGGATGCCGCCCTCGAGCTGGAACACGTCCAGGCCGAGACTGCGCAGCCAGGGCGCGGTCTTGTCGCAGCGGATGCCGCCGGTGCAGTACATCGCCACCGGCCTGTTCGCCGCGCGCCAAGCGGGCGCGTGCGCCTGCACCCAGGCGACGAAGTCGCGGAAGTTGTGCACCTGCGGATCGACCGCGCCACGGAAGCAGCCCAGCCGTACCTCGAAGTGGTTGCGGTTGTCCAGCAGTACGACGTCGTCGCGCGCCAGCAGCTCGCGCCACGCCGCCGGCGCGAGATGGCTCGCATCGTGTTCGTCAGGGGCGGGCAGCGTGTCGGGCAGGCCAAGCGCGACGATCTCGGGCTTGACGCTCACCTTCAGGCGGCCGAACGGCGCGGTCGCGCACGCGCTGTGCTTGAACGGCATGCCGCGCAGCGCGCCATCGAGCGTGTCCTGCAGCGCGGCCTCGAAGGCGGCGACGGCCCCGAGCGTCCCGGCAACAGTGCCGTTGATGCCCTCGTGCGCGACGACGACGCTGCCGGTCAAATCACCGGCGAGCAGGCGCAACGCGTCCGCCGTCGCGACGGGGTCGGCGATTGGAACGAAACGGTAGAAGGCGCTGTGCAGCAGCGTGGAGGGCGGGTGCTCGGACATCGAGCTTCGATTGTCTCAGGGCGTTGCAGTGCAAGACCTGACACCGAGCCGACACTCAAGCCCATGCCCGTATCGATCACGTCGAAGACGAGCATGTCGCCCGCGATGCGCACGCGCAGCTCGACGTGGCCCGCGTCGGTCCCACTTCGAGGGCAGCGTGGACAGCCTGTCCGAAGGCGACCGCAAGTACGTGCGCGACTTCAAGTCCCAGCCGGGCGTCTGGTGGCCGTCGTTCATTCGGCGTTGCGCCACTCGGCCGTGGTCTTTGGTGACACTCGCAGCGCCGAGCCGGATATCGTCCGGCGGGTGACCGCCCGCGTTTCGCTGCGGTCGCATGCCGTTCCCGACAACAAGACGGAGACTCACTTGGATCGTAGGCGTTTCATCGCGGCCGCGGGATCGGCCGGCCTGCTCGGACTGGACGCCTGCGGTGGCGGAGGCGGTGGCGCGCCGACCCCGGCGCCGCCGCCGAGCCCGAACTGGACCTCGTTGCAAGGCGTGCTGTCGGGCACCGTGCTGCTGCCGGGCGCGGCCGGCTTCGCCGCCGCGGCGCCCGTCTTCAACGCGGCCTACGATGCCACGCTGCCTCAGGCCGTGGTGCGCTGCGCGTCGGCCAACGACGTCGCGATGGCGCTGGACTTCGCGCGCGAATACGGCGTCGCCGTGACCGCGCGCTCCGGCGGCCACGGCTACACCGGCAACTCGGCGACCACGGGGATGGTGATCGATGTCGGCGCCCTGAGCAGCATCGTCGTGGGCAGCGGCACGGCCACGATCGGCGCCGGCGCCAAGCTGGTCGACATCTACGACCAGCTGTCCACCCAGGGCGTGTGCATCCCGTCCGGCACGTGCCCGACGATCGGCATCGCGGGCATCACGCAGGGCGGCGGCATCGGCGTGGTCGACCGCGCGTACGGCCTCACCTGCGACCACCTCGTCTCGGCGCAGGTGGTGCTGGCCGACAGCTCGATCGTCGACTGCGACGCGGGCACGCACGCCGACCTGTTCTGGGCGCTGCGCGGCGGCGGCGGCGGCAACTTCGGCATCGTCACGTCGATGACGTTCAACACCTTCGCCACGCAGGACGTCACCCGCTTCAGCGCCAACTTCGCCTGGGCCGACGCCGCCGACGTGCTCGCCGCCTGGCAGGCCTGGCCGCAGACGCTGCCCGACACGGTCTGGTCGGGCCTGGTGCTGGCCGACACGCTGGCGATCGAGGTCTCCGGCATCTTCATCGGCGGCGAGTCCGACTTCACGCCGATCTGGACGCAGTTCCTCGCCAGCGCCGGCGCGACGCCCACCACGCAAAGCATCCAGCCGGAGTCGTTCCGCGACGCGATGCTCGCCAGCTGCTACGCCATGACGGTGTCGCAATGCCACCTCGGCAGCGAGACCAGCGACGGCCTGGTGTCGCGCACGGCCTTCGCGGCCACGTCCGACTTCTTCAACGCCGCGCTGCCGTCCGCGGGCATCACGGCATTGCTGGCCGCGGTGAGCGCGCAGCAGGGCACCGGCCTGCTCGTGCTCATGGACCTGATGGGCGGCGCCATCGCGCGCGTCGCGCCGGACGCGACCGCGTTCGTGCACCGCAACGCGCTGTTCAGCGCGCAGTACTACATCCAGAGCGGCCTCGGCGTGCCGGACTCGGTGGTGACCGAGGCGCGCAGTGTCGTCAGCGGCATGCGCGCGGCGATGAGCGCGTGGAGCAGCGGCGAGGCCTACCAGAACTACCTCGACCCGAACCTGGCGAACTGGCAGTCGGCCTACTACGGCGCGAACTACGCGCGCCTGGTGCAGGTGAAGTCGGCCTACGACCCGACGCAGATGTTCAAGCCGGCGCAGGGCATTCCTCCGCAGTAGGCCGTTTCGGGTTTTCGCCCTGTCGTCGCGCGTCCGTGACGACGAGGATGGTGGCACCCATCGTCATCGACTGGCAGGTTGCCCATGACTTCGTTCCATCGACGCGACGTGTTGCGCGCCTCCGCGACGGCGCTCGCGGCCGGTCTCTCCGCGGCGCCGTTGCTGGCCGCGGCCGACGACAGGCCGGCGCAGCCGCCCGGCGCGGCGCCCAAGGGGCCGCCGCCCGAACCGGTGACGCGCATCGTCGCGCGCTACGCCGCGACCGCGCCGGTCGAGCAGTTGCCGGCCAACGTCCGCAAGGAGGCCACGCGCACGTTGCTGAACTGGGCCGGCTGCGCGGTCGGCGGCTCGCGCGAGGGCGCGCCCACACACGCGGTCGCCGCGTTGAAGCCGTTCTCCGGGCCGCCGCAGGCCAGCCTGTTCGGCCGCACGGAACGCCTGGACGCGCTGCATGCCGCGCTCGTCAACGGCATCAGCTCGCACGTGCTCGACTACGACGACACGCACCTGAAGACCATCATCCATCCGGCCGGCCCGGTGGCCTCGGCGCTCGCCGCGTTCGCCGAATACCACCCGGTCTCCGGTGCCGAGTTCATGAACGCGCTGGTGATCGGCTGCGAGATCGAGTGCCGCATCGGCAATGCGGTGTTCCCCGAACACTACGCGATGGGCTGGCACATCACCGGCACTACCGGCGTCTTCGGCGCGGCCGCGGCGATCGGCCGGCTGCTCAAGCTCGACGAGCAGCACATGACCTGGGCGCTGGGCATCGCGGCGTCGCAGCCCGTCGGCCTGAAGGTGCAGTTCGGCTCCGACACCAAGAGCTTCCACCCGGGCCGTGCGGCGCAGAACGGCATGCTGTCCGCGCTGCTCGCGCAGCAGGGCTACACGGCGTCGGAAGTCGCGATCGAGGGCTTCGACGGTTGGGGCCAGGCCGCCAGCACGCGCCACGACTGGAGCCAGGTGACGCAAGGCCTGGGCGAACGCTACGAGGCCGCGCTCAACACCTACAAGCCGTTCGCCTGCGGCATCGTCGCGCACCCGGCCATCGACGCGGCGATCCTGCTGCGCGACGCCAACGCGTTGAAGCCGGAGGACATCGCCTCGGTCGACCTCAAGGTGCATCCGCTGGTGCTCAACCTGATGGGCAAGACCACGCCGGCCATCGGCCTCGAAGGCAAGTTCAGCATCTACCATGCGGTCGCCGTGGCGCTGGTGACGGGCAAGGGCGGCGAGCAGGCCTTCACCGACGCCGCGGTGGCCGATCCACGGGTCGTCGCGCTGCGCCAGAAGGTGCACGCGATCGTCGACGACGCGGTCAAGGCCGACCAGGTCGACATGACGATCACGTTGAACAACGGCCGCACGCTGCACCAGTTCATCGAGCATGCGGTCGGCAGCCAACTGCATCCGATGTCCGACGAGCAGCTCGATGGCAAGTTCGACGGCCTGACCGACGGCATCCTCTCGCCCGCGCGCTCGCGCGTGCTGCGCGAGACATGCTGGCGCGCGTGGGAGCTGGCGGACGCGGGGGACATCGGGCGCGCCGGGGCGGCCGGTTGAAGCCCCAGAGGGGAACTGGCTAGTAGACTTCGTGGCAAGCAGCCGGTTGCCATCCGTCGCGTTCCAGCCGCTGAAAATTTGAACCACTGTGTCGGGCTCCTCTCAGTCAGCGGGGTCATCCGCCCCCACATCTACGCGACTCGCGGCGATGCGCAACTTCAGGAGACGAGCCATGGACGAGCCAATGCCATCTCTCGAAGACTCACCCTCGTCGCGGCTTGCCGCCGGATGCGGGGTTATCCACGTCATCGGTCGCAGCTCCGAATTGACGGACTTTCTGTTCGACGGACTGGACGGTATCGAAGAAGCCAAGGTAATCTCCTATCGAGTTCGCTCCAGGCGGCCGTGGAGTAGTTTACTGAAGAGCATGGACGCCTATGTGTTGCCGGCCCGCTGCAGGTCGCTCTATTTCGATTTTCAGTTCGTGGCGCGATTGCAAGCAATAAGACCAAATGACCGTGTCTTGTTCTTTGCGGTGGAAAATGACCGAGAATTGAGGATTCTGCGCAAATATATCCGGGCACGGCAACTGGCGCTGTGGCTGTGGAATCCGATATCTTCCTTCCAACCCCATGCGTCAGGTCGCAATCAATACTTGCGATGGTTGCGGCGCGCCGGGATCCGCGCTTACACTTTTGACAACGGGGATGCGCGGGATTTTGGCATCGAAGCGACGTCTCAGGTCTTCAGACATGTTCCGCTGGCCACCGGTGCGTCGGGTATTTCTGCCAGGCTCGACGTCTATTTTGTGGGTTCTGACAAAGGGCGTCTTGCTGATCTCCGTATTCTTGAAAATGAATTCCAGAAAGAGGGGCTTTCAACAAACTTTCATGTCATCGGCGACAGACACAGGCGTTACTGCGCCGAAGAGCGTTCCTGGCTTAGGCCTGAACCCCTCTCATACCGTGAAAACCTGGATAGGATCATGCACTCACGCGCAGTGCTAGAGATATTGCAGTCGGGTCAGCGCGGAGTTAGCTTGCGCTATATGGAAGCGATGTTTCTCGACAGGAAACTGATCACAAACAATCCGGCAGCTTGCAAAATGCCGGGGTACGATCCGAGTCGCATATTCATCTTGGGGAACGACGAACTGTCGGGCATTCGGCAGTTCATCGAACAGCCGTCGAAGCCCGTCGATCCGCAGGTGCTCCGACAACACGACATTGGCGGCTGGTTGCGGCAGTTCTTCCTAGCGTGATGCTGGAGCTTGCGCCGGCCTCCCGCTCGCACTGCTCGACAGCATCCCAGGCCGCTTCCGGCCAGCGGACGCGTACCACAAATCGCCTGCTTTTTCGATGACGGAACGAGAGTAGACTCCGCGCTTTTTCCGACTCCGACAGTGCCTGGCAGCTTGGCGCGCGACCTGCGCCGCCCCCCTCTCACCGGCTCCGCGTTCACCCGCACGCTGGCCTCCCTGAACGACGATCTCGCCCCGGCGGCGCCCGACGCGTTCGCGCAGCGGCTCGCCCAATGGTTCGACTGGACGCATGCGTTCTCGCTGTCCGCGGCGCTGGGCGAAGCGAACGCGCATGCCGACGCGCCGGCGTTTGGCGGGCAGGGCGCGCTGAGCGCCGACGAGCGCGAGTTCGCGCGCGTGCGGGCCGCGTTGACGAAGGCGACCGCCGATGCGCCGAATGGCGGCGCCGAGACGCGGCGCGTCAATCGCCCGCTGGCCGGCGCGGTCGCGCCTGCCGAGACGCCGGTCGACTTCGCGACCTACCGCCAGCGCTACGCCGCGTGCCAGCTGGCGATGGAGACGCAGATCGTGCCGCTGCGGCGCCGCCTGCGCTCGTCGCTGGCCGATCGCTCGGCCGCGCTGGCGAAGCTGGCCGAGCTGGACATCGTGATGGAGCAGGTCGTCGGCGCGCAGGAACGCGCGCTGCTCGCCACCGTCGCAGCCAGGCTAGAGCCGCGCTTCGACCAGCTGCGCGGCGCGCAGGATACGTCGTCGGGGTTCCCCGTCCAGCCCGGGCCCTGGCTGGAACGGTTCCGCCAGGAGATGCGGGGCCTGCTGCTCGCCGAACTCGATCTCCGCCTGCAACCCGTCGAAGGCCTGCTCGAAGCCTGCCGCCAGTCGCTACAGAAACGCTCATGAACCAACTGCTTCGCCACGCCACGCTCGCCGTGGGCCTGGCCGTCATCGCCTGGGTCGGCGCGGGCTACGTGCTCACGAACCCGCTCGCGCTGGTCATCACCGTCCTCATCGGCGCGTTCTGGGTCATGGGCGTGCTGGAACTGCAGCGCTTCCGCCAGGCCACCGGCGAGCTCGCGCTGGCCGTCGACGAGCTCGGACAGCCGCCGGCCAGCCTGGCCGCGTGGCTCGAACGCGTGCCCGCCGGCGTGCGCAACGCGGTGCGCCGCCGCGTCGAGGGCGAGCCCGTCGGCCTGCCCGCGCCCGCGCTGGCGCCCACGCTCGCAGGCCTGCTGGTGCTGCTGGGCATGCTGGGCACCTTCCTCGGCATGATCCTGACGTTGCGCGGCACCGGCGCGGCGCTCGAGACCGCGACCGACCTCGTCGCCGTGCGCAATTCGCTGATCGCGCCGGTCAAGGGCCTGGGCCTCGCGTTCGGCACCTCGGTGGCCGGCGTGGCCGCTTCCGCGACGCTGGGCCTGCTGTCCGCGTTGAGTCGCCGTGAGCGCGTGGCCGTCGCGCAGCGGCTCGACGCCCGCATCGCGACCACGCTGCGCCGCTTCTCGCAGGCGCACCAGCGCGAGGAGTCGCTGGGCCTGCTGCAGCGCCAGACCGAGGCGATGCCGGCGCTGGTCGAACGCCTCAACGCGATGATGGAGACGCTGGAGCGCCAGCACGAGTCGTCGAACGCGCGGCTGCTCGCGAGCCAGGAGCGCTTCCAGAGCGAGGCCGGCGCCGCGTACGCGGGCCTCGCGCAGTCGGTCGACCGCACGCTGCAGGCGAGCCTGACCGACGGCGCGCGCATCGCCGGCGAGACGATCCGGCCGGTGGCCGAGGCCACGCTCGCGGGCATCGCGCGCGAGACCGCCGCGCTGCACGCGACGCTCGCCGGCACGATGCAAGGCCAGCTCGACCAGCTGTCGGCGCGCTTCGAGGCGAGCACCGCGAGCGTCGCCGAATCGTGGCAGACGCTGCTCGCGCGTCACGCGCGCGCGGGCGACGAACTCGCCGCCAACATCGCGGCCTCGCACCAGTGCTTCGCGCAGACCTTCGAGACCCGCTCGTCGTCGCTGCTGGCCGACGTCGCGCAGCGCCACGCCGGCTGGCAAGGCGAGATGGCCGCCGCGATGGCGGCCATGGCGCGCGAGACCGCGGCGACGCAGCAGGCGATGGCCGAATCGGCGGCGTCGCAGCTCGATGGCGTCGGCGGTCGGCTGGATGCGGCGGTCGGCCGCGTGACGCAGTCGTGGGCCGAGGCCGTCGCGCAGCACGAGAGCGCCAACGCGCGCATGGCCGGCGCCACCGAGCAGTCGCTCGCCGCCGCCGCCGCGACCTTCGAGCAGCATTCGGCCTCGCTGCTGCGCACGGTGCAGCAGGCGCATGCCGAGCTGCAGTCGTCGTCGGCCGCGCGCGACCAGGAGCGCGTCGCCGCGATGGCGCTCTCGCTGGAGGCGATGGCCGCGTCGCTGCAGCAGCAATGGCAGCAGGCCGGCGCGCAGTCGCTCGAGCAGCAGCAGCGCGTCGTCGAGGCGATGGAGCGCACCGCGCGCGACATCACAATGCAGGCCGAGACGCAGGCGCGCGCGACGATCGCCGAGATCGGTCGCTTGGTGCAGGCCGCGTCCGAGGCGCCGCGCGCGGCGGCCGAGGTCATCTCCGAGTTACGCCAGAAGCTTTCCGACAGCATGGCGCGCGACAACACGATGCTGGACGAGCGCGCGCGCATCCTCGAGACGCTGGGCACGCTGCTCGAGGGCGTCAACCGCGCGGCCGGCGAGCAGCGCGGCGCAATCGATGCGCTCGTGACGTCGTCGGCCGAGGTGCTCGAGCGCGTCGGCGAGCGCTTCCACGAACGCGTGCAGGCCGACGCCGGCCAGCTGGTCGACGTGGCCGCGCAGGTCAGCGGCAGCGCCGCGGAAGTCGCGAGCCTGGGCGAGGCCTTCGGCTTCGCGGTGCAGCTGTTCTCCGAGTCCAACGACAAGCTGACGTCGCATCTCGATCGCATCGACGGCGCGCTGAACGCGCAGATGGCGCGCAGCGACGAGCAGCTCGCGTACTACGTGGCGCAGGCGCGCGAGGTGATCGACCTCAGCATCCTGTCGCAGAAGCAGATCATCGAGGAGCTGCAGCGCCTCGCTAGCCGGCAGGCGGAGGCGCTGGCGTGATCGCTGACGACATCGACGCCGACGGCGCGCCCGATTCGTCCGCGCCGGTGTGGGCGGTGTTCGGCGACCTGATGTCGGGCCTGCTGGGCGCGTTCGTGCTGATCCTGCTGTTCGCGCTGGCGTCGCAGCTGGAACTCGTCACGCGGCTGCAGGACGAGATCAAGCAGCACCAGCTGGAACAGCAACGCCGCGCCGAACTCGAACGCGCGCTGGCGGTGCCGCTGGCCGCTGGCCGCGTCACCATCGACCACGGCCGCATCGACATCAACGGCGCGGTCCTGTTCGCGTTCAACTCCGCCGAGCTGCAGCCCGAGGGCCGCGCGCTGCTGAAGACGCTGGCCGCGCCGATCGAGACCTACCTGAAGGCGCGCGACGAGATCCTGATGGTCAGCGGCTTCACCGACGACCGCCAGGTGCGCGGCGGCAACCACCAGTTCGCCGACAACTGGGAGCTGTCGGCGCAACGCTCGCTGACCGTCACGCGCGAGTTGATCGAAGCCGGCGTGCCGTCGTCCGACATCTTCGCCGCCGCCTTCGGCGCCGAGCAGCCGGTGGCCGACAACGCCGATGCGCAGGGCCGCTCGAAGAACCGCCGCGTGGAGATGGCCCCGATGGCCCGGCCCAGCCGTGCCGGCGTCGTCAAGGGCGCCACGAGCGCGCCGCATGGCTGAGGCGCCGTCGTTCGTCGACGCCGTGCGCGCACGTTTCGCGCAGGCGCTCGCGCGTCGCGCGGACGCGCACGCGGGGGCCGCGCGACGCGTGCTGGACGAACGGTTGGCCGCGTTGACGGCCACGTCCCCAGCGACGGAAGAGGCGTCGCACGCGGACATCGCGCCGTCGCCACGCGGTGCGCTCGCCGAACTCGTGGCGCACGCGGCGCGCGAGAAGACGACGCCGGTGCTGGGCTGGTCCATCAAGCCGCGCGAGGCCGCGCCGGACAAGGCCGTCGCGTCCGACCCGCGCACCGTGCAGTTCTTCAAGCGCACGTGGTCGCGGCTCAGTGCCGACCAACGCCTCGCTCAAGCGCGCGCGACGCTGCCGGACAACGCCGGCCCGCTGAACTCGCATCACCTCGTGCACCGCTCGCTGACGCTGATGCGCGAGCTGTCGCCCGAGTACCTCGAGCGCTTCGTCGGCTACATCGACGCGCTGCAGTGGCTGGAGCAGGCCAACGAGGCCGCGCAGGACAGCGCGAGCGCGGCGCGTGCCGCCGGCGCGAAGAAAAGCATGGCGGCGCGGCGCTGAGCCGTCCCGAAAATGACGCGGGCGCTGCCCACGATGAATGGGAGCGCCCGCGGGTCTGGACGAGACCTGGCTACATCACGCAGGGAGATCCCTCTCGGACCAAGAGATATTAGACATATCACCTCCTTTCGTAGCGGCTAAGGAACCCCCAGCGTACCGCAAGAATCGGCTTTCTGCGCGCAGCGGGTGTGCGGCTCCGGTCGACGTATCTTTTTCAGCCGCGCTGCTGAACAGTCCGTCGGCGCCTCCGTTCAATCACGTGCGCATCCTCCGCGGGGCACCTGGCTTGCAGCTTGGATGACGAGTCCGCACTCCGCGGCCTGGACAATTCTCCAAGGATGAACATGCACCACGCAATTCGCCTGTTCGCACTGCTCGGGGCCATGGGAATGACGCAGGCCGAAGGCGGCCCGGGCGATTCAGGCGCGGGCAACCCGGAGGCCTCCGCAAGCTCGGCAACCCACGCGATGAAGAGTACGAAGAAAGCCGCGAAGACCGGCAGCAAGCGAGCGAATCGTTCGCCCAGCGCGGCCAGCGGTGCCAAGGCCGACGGACCGATGCGCAACGCTGTCGAACTACGACGGCAGGCTGTCGCGCCGCTGGCCGGTCAGGGCGGAGCCGTCGGCAGTCCGGCGCGCTTGATCCGTGCGTCGATGTCCGGTTCGGCCCGGCGCGCTTCGGCGAGGTCGGCCAGCCCCTGCGCCGTCTCGCCCAGGCGCAGGCTTGTCACGCCGCGTCCGTACAGCGACCAGGCGCCTTCGGGCCGCGCCGCGAGGCTGCGGTCGAAGTCCGCCCTGGCCTTGGGCAGCTTGTCCAGGCGCAGGTAGACCCAGCCGCGGCTGTCGAGGTAGGACGCGTTCTTCGGATCGGCGTCGACGGCCTCGTCGCAGTCGTCGAGGGCCTTGTCCAGCTCGATGCCCAGCTTGACGCGCGCCCAGCAGCGGCCGTTCCACGCGTGTTCCAGCGCGATGTCGTTCCGGTGCGCCGGAATCCAGTCGTTCCACTGCGCGAGCGCCTGCGCCGGCATGTCCAGGCTCTCGTACAGCAGCGCCATGCCCATGCGGATCTGGGACTGCGGTGCCAGCGTCTTGTCGAGCGTGGCCAGGTCGTCCAGCGTCGCGTCGCGCTCCTTGCGGAAGTGATGGATCCCGGCGCGCTGGATGCGGGCGTCGGCCTGGCCCGGATCGAGGCGCAGCGCGGTGTCGAGGTCGGCCAGCGCCTTGTCCGGCTGCTTCAGCGCCAGGTGCACCGAGGCGCGCGTGACGAAGAACGTCGCGTTGCCGGGCTCCAGCGCGCAGGCGCGATCGAGATCGGCCAGCGCCGCGGCGGCCTCCTTGCGGGCGAGCGATGCCGCGCCGCGCCGCGCGTACTCGTCGGCCGTCAGCTTGTCGCCCGCGCCGGCGTCCGCGGCCGATGAGGCCGACGCGGCGGGATCGGGCGGCCCGCTCGCGTTGAGCGCGAAGACGGGGCCACCGTTGTACGTGAAGTACATGCGCGACTGCTGGCGCGACACGTAGATGTGGTGCGACAGGAAGAAGTCGATGCCCACCAGCATGTCGAAGTCGTGCATCGCGAAGTCGCCCACTTCCAGCCGGTTGTGCCTGACCGTCTCGCCGCCCAGCTCGACGCTGTCGAACGACGCGGTCCATGCGTCCGCCTTGCCGCGACCGGCGCCGGTCATCCGGCCTTCGCTGAGCATGTCGGAGTCCTTCACGCCGACATCGTGCGCGGCACGCAGCGACACGGTCGTCGTGGCGCCGGTGTCGAACATCGCCGTGACCTTTTGGCCGTTCAGCAGCAGGGTGGTGCGGATGTCGGGCGTCTTCTCGCGGAAGCCGTGCCTGAGTTCGACCATCGACACCGGCGTGTCGCCCGCCCAGTAGGCCATGTTGGCCTTGTCGCAGTCGTCGTTCGGGATGGCGAAGCGGATCACGCCGTGCGCGAGGTCGTACTCGGTGTCGGCGAAGCCCAGGATGTTGCGCCCGAGCAGGCCCATCGCGTTGGCCCCGGCCTCGTTGCCGCCGACGACGAAATCGATGCCGGGCAGGTCGCCGTTCACCAGTTGCAGGTGCGCCACGGTGGTCACTCGCGCGGTGACGCCTCCCGTCAGTCCTTCGATGCGCATGTTGCCGGGCAACGGGCGCGTGCGCAGGTCCAACTGCTGCGCCGCGGCCTCGGTCAGGAAGCTGAAGAACGCGCCGCTGTCGACGATCAGCGGCACCTTCGTCCCGTTGATGCCGACGGTGGCGATCGCCCGATGGCCCACCATGCGCACCGGCAGTTCGAGCGTCTTCAGGTCGCAGCCCGCGCGGCTGGCGGCGGGCAATTGCAGTCCCAGCACGAGCAGCCCGCTCGTCGCGATGCGTCGTGCGATGGACCATCGCGCGTTGTTCCCGAGCATGTTCACGAATCCTCCCAGATCCTTGGCCGATCGGCGCCGGAAGCGAGTCCGGACCGGATGTTTGGGGCAGACTGTATGACAAGTCGGCGGGACGACGCGCGCCGCCGCGAGCGAGAATCGGCACGACGCCCCGCCAAGGAACCGCTCGATGACAGACGACGCCCGCCCCGCCATCCACGACAACGTGGCCGCCCATCGCTTCGAGATGATCGTCGACCGCCATGCCGCGGTCGCCACGTACTCGATCGCCGGCGACACGATCACCTTCATCCACACCGTCGTGCCCGAGGCCCTGCGCGGGCGCGGGATCGCGCGCGAGCTGGTCGAATTCGCGCTGGCTTCGGTGCGCAAGCGCGGGCTGAAGGTGGTGCCCCAATGCGAGGTGTTCGACGCCTACATGCGCAAGCACGCCGAGACGCACGACCTGCTGGCCGATCCGACGCTGTTCGACCGCCCGCGCCAGTCCGACTGAGTCGCGGCGCGATGTTGTTCACGGCAACCCGCATGCCATCGAGGCGGGCGCGCTGAATGCCTGCTGCCGAACGCGCCACCGTCGGCGCGAAGGAGCTTCGGGCATGTCCAACCCGTCACCCAATCCAGGCCAGCCTGCCGCGACCGAGAAGTGCTGCGGCCGGCCACTCACCGTGGTCGAGCTGGTCGTCGTGCTCGAGGAACTCGATCGCGTCGTCGCCGAACTGGAGGAGTCGCTGACCGAGCTCGCGTTGCCGTTCGACGAGGCCTCGCACGACGTCGCGCGCGAGGCCATCGCGGCCGCGCGTCGCCTCAGTTGAGCGCCTCGATCGGCTGCAGCGCCAGCGCGTGGCGCACATGGCGCAGGCAGGCGAGGGCCGTGACCATCACCGTCGCCGCCGACGCCGCCGCGAGCATGCCCGCGATGCCCGGGCCCGGCGCCACGCGATCCTGGAAGCCGCTCAGGTAGATCCAGCCGATCCAGGCGGCCAGCGGCAGCGCCGCGATCGCCGCCGCGAGCAGCGGCACGCCGAACTCCGACGCCACCTGGCGCGCGATGGCCGCGTCGCTCGCGCCATGCAGGCGATGCAGCACGAGCTCGGTGCGGCGCCGGCGCAGCGTGTCGGCCACCATCGCGTAGGCGCCGATCATCGCCACGCCCACCGCCAGTAGCGCCACGGTCGCGACCGTCGCGGTCATCTGCGCCTCCTGCCGGTAGACGTCGGCGCGCTGGTCGTCGGCCCACTGCAGGTCGTAGGGCACCTTCAGGCCGTGTGCCTTCCAGGCAGCGTCCAGCGCGGCCCGCAGCGCCTGCGGATCGGGCCCGGTGACGGTGACGTTCGACTGCGGCTTGCCCTCGATCCAGAATGCCTGCGGCAGCGAGCCGCTGCGCGCGGATTCGAGGTTGACCTCCTTGATCACCGCCACGATGCGGCGCGCCTCGGTACCTGGCTGCAGGTACGCGCCGCCGCCCTTGACGAGGGCGCCGACGGCGGCCTGCGGCGTCGCGAAGCCCAGCAGGCGCGCCGTCCGGGTGTCGACCACCTCGTGGTTCTCGCCTTCGGAGTACGACGGCCGGCCGGCGACCACGGTCATGCCGTAGGTGTCGAAGAAGCTGGCGCCGACGGAGCTCAGGCGCGTGTCGACCGTGTGGCCGTCCGCGCTTGTCTGCAGCTCGCGGCTGCCGGGCCCCTGGCCGCCGTACGCGGGTGCGACGTAGCTGAACGCCCAGTGCGTGATCGCCGGATCGTGCGACAACGCGTCGGTGAACGGCGCGAGGTCGGGCACGTGGTCGGGATCGGTCTCCATGTTCAGGACCAGCCGATCGTGCGTGTCGAACCCGCGGTCGACGTTGAGCAGGTGATGTTGTTGCAACGCGAGGACGCCCGCGACCGACAGCAGCAGCAGCACGCCGCCCAGCTGCAGTCCGAGCAGGGCCTGGCGCAGGCGCCGGCCCCACGGCCCTTCGCTGGCGGTGCGGCCCTGCAGCGCGGTGGCGGGCGCACGCCGCAGCGCGGCGCGTGCGGGCAGCACGATCGTCAGCGGCAGCAGCGCGAGGACGACGAGGCCGAGCCCGATCCACGCCGGCGCGGGCATCGGGTCGGCGAGCGGCAGCTCGGCCGGCAGCCGCAGCCAGTTGGCCAGCGACGGCGCGAGCCACCACGCGACCAGCCAGGCCCCCGCGGCGCTGGCCAGCAGCGGTACGCAGGCCTCCAGCGCCCACAGCTGCACCAGCTGCGCGCCGTTGGCGCCCAGGCTGCGCCGCAGGGCCGTCTCGCGCTGTCGCTGCAGCAGATGCGCGGCCTGCAGGCTCATCGTGTTGAGGGCCGCCAGCACGAGCAGCAGCGCGCTCGCCGCCGCGATCGCGCCCATCGCCTGCCAGCGCCGCGCGCGAGCCGGGCCGTCGAAGGCGATGTCCCTGAGCGTCACGCCGCGGAAGAACGCCGCCTCGCGACCGACCCGCCAGGAGGGCGGCAGCTCGGCGTACTGCGGGCTGTTGACGAACGCGTCGCGCATCCACCCTGCGACCTGATCGACGGAGCCGCCCGGCCGCAGGCGCGCGAACACGCGGCCCGTCATCAGGAAGATCGCGTCGCGGTCGCCGGCCGACATCGCGTTGGTGGGCGAGTCGAACCCGCACATCGCGACGGCGCGGCCCACCAGCGGGCTCGCGCCCCACAGCGGGCTGCGCGGGTCGGTGTCCGGGATCACGGCCGCGACGGTGTACCACTGGCCATGCGACTCGATGTGCCTGCCGATCGCGTCCGATGCGGCGAGCTCGCCCCACAGCTTGTGCATCAGGTCGACGGAGATGGCGATCGTGTCCCGGCCCTCGAGCGCCGCGCGCAGGTCGCCGGCCACGCCGTGCAGGTTCAGCACGTCGACGATGTCCGGATCGACGGCGAGGCCCAGGGCGGGGTTGGAGCGGCCATCCTTCATGAACTCGAAGCCGCCCCAGGCGGCGCGGCTGATCAGGTCGAGCGGCGCGTGGCGCGCCTTCAGCAAGGGGCCGAACGCCACCGGCACCGAACCGAACCACGGGCTCGGTTCACCGGGCGGGTTGCCCTTGAAGTCCAGCATGATCGTGCGATCCGGATCGCGCACGTCTGGGTCCGGTGCCGACAGCGCGATCGCGAACAGCGCCACCAGCAGGCAGGCCGCGAGCGCGATCGTCAGGCCGCCGACGGCGACCGCGGTGGGGCGGCCGCGGCTGCGCAACATGCGCAGCGCGTCCAGCAACTGGGCCTTCACGCGAGGTGCTCCGCGTGCGCGTCGACCAGCACGCGGCCATCGAGCAGCCGCACCGTGCGCGACGCGAGCGACGCGTGCTCGGCGCTGTGCGTCACCATCACCAGCGTCGTGCCTTCGTCGTTGAGCTCGCGCAGCAGGCGCATCACCTCGTGGCCGTGCGCGCTGTCGAGGTTGCCGGTGGGCTCGTCGGCGAGCAGCAGCGCGGGCCGCGCCGCGATCGCGCGCGCGATCGCCACGCGCTGCTGCTGGCCGCCGCTCAACTGGCTCGGATGATGCTGCGCCCGATGCGCGAGCCCGAGGCGCTCGAGCACCTCGGCAACGCGCGCGTGCTGCGCCTTCTCGGGCTGGCCGCCGTAGCGCAGCGCGAGCCGCACGTTGTCCTGCACCGTCATCTCGTCGACCAGGTTGAAGCTCTGGAACACGAAGCCGATGCGACCGCGCCGCAGCGCGGCCAGCTCGCGTTCGCTCTTGCCCGCGACGTCCTCGCCCTGCAGCCGGTAGCGGCCCGATGTCGGCCGATCGAGCAGCCCCAGCAGGCCCAGCAGCGTCGACTTGCCGCAGCCCGAGGGCCCGGTGATCGCCACGTATTCGCCGGCCTCGATGCGCAGGTCGATGGCGTCGAGCGCGGTCGTCTCGACATCGCCGGCGCGATGGCGCTTGGTCAGTTGCTGCAGTTCGATCATGGCAGGGCGAGCCTCTCGCTGTCGGCGGGCGGTTGGGAGATGAGGACGTCGTCGCCGGCCTGCAGTCCGGCCAGGATCTCGACAAGGCCGGACGCGCGGCGGCCGATGCGAACGCTGCGTCGCTGCAGCTCGTTGCCCCGGCGCACGTACAGCCGCGACTGCACGCCGGGGCCTTCGGGCAGCAGCAGCGCGGGCGTCGGCGGGCTCAGCTGCAGGCGGACGTCGACGGCCTGGCCCGGCCGCAGCGACGCCGGCGATTGTCCATCGGGCCAGCGCAGCAGCACGCGCACCTTGCCGCCCTGCACCTGCGGCAACGCCTGCGCCAGCGTGAGCTCGCCGGCGTCGCTGGCGACGGCCTGGCCGGGCTGCAGGCGCGGCAGCCAGAACTCGTCGACGTCGGCCACCAGCTGCACGCCGCCGGCCGGATCGACGATGCGTCCGAGCCGATCGCCGGGCCGCACGCTGGCGCCCACCTGCAGCTCGAAGCCGCCCAGCTGGCCGGCCATCGTCGCGCGTTGCAGCAGGCGATCGCGCGCGCGCTCCAGCAGTAGCAGCCCGCGCTGCAGGCCCTGCACGGCGCGGGCCATGTCGGCGATCGACTGCTCGCGGATCGCGGCCTCGGCGCGCTGGTCGGCCTCGGCCTGCTTCAACAATCGATCGGCCAGCTCGCGCGCACGCAGGCTTTGTTCGACCGCCGCCGGCGACACGAAGCCGTCCGCGGCCAACTGCGCCTGGCGTCGCCAGTCGGACTCCGCCTGCTGCTGCGCGGCCTGCAACTGCGCCAGTTCGCGCCGGTTCTGCGCGAGGCTCGCGGCCTGCGCGGTGCGCTCCACCGACACGTTGGCCATCTGCTGCGCGACCTCCGCGCCGCGCTGCATCAGCAACTGTTCCTGCTCTGCGCTCTGCAATCGATACAGCGGCGCGCCCGCGGCGACGCGATCGCCGTCGTGCGCGAGCACCTCCTGGACGCGCCCGGCCTCGGCCGCATCGAGCTGCACCGAGCGCAGCGGCTCGACGCGCGCCCGCAGCGCCACCTCGTCGCGGAACGTGCCGGCGCGCACCATCGCGAGCTGCGGCGACGCCACCGCCTGCAGGCGCGGCGCGCGCTGCCAGGCGAGCGACGCGGCGCCGGCGATCGCGGCCGCCACGCAGGCCGGCGCGAGCCAGCGCCGGCGACGCGACGGCAGCACGCGATCCATCGCGGCGCCGCTGGAAAGGGCAGGGGAAGCGGTCATCACGCCGTGCACTTTGGCCGCCGCATGCGTCGCAGCCAAGAGGGCTGTCCGCATCCGGACACACCCCTGCCTCGACCGCACGCGAGGCTGCGACACTGGCGTCCGTGCCCGAAGCCTCCATCCTTCTTCTCGACGACGACCCCGACGTCGGCCTTGCCGCGCAGTTGCTGCTGCAGCGCCGCGTCGCGCCCGTCACCTGCCTGCGCCGGCCGGCCGAACTGGCCGCGGCGCTGGTGGCGCTGCGTCCGGCGTTGCTGCTGCTCGATCTCAACTTCGGCCCCGGCCGCACGGACGGCGCGCAAGGCCTGCGGCTGCTCGCCGATGTGCAGGCGAGCCCGCAGCCGCCGGTGGTCGTCGTGATGACCGCGTACGCCGACATCGACCTCGCGGTGCAGGCGCTCAGGCGCGGCGCCTTCGACTTCATCACCAAGCCCTGGGACAACGTGCGCCTGGTCGCCACCTGCCGCGAGGCGCTGCAGAAGGCGCAGCCGGCCGCGGAGGGCGCGCCCGCGCCGGCGTCGACGACGGAGCCGCTGCGCTCGCTGGCCGCGCAGGAACGCGCCGCGGTGCTCGCCGCGATGGCGCAGGCCGAGGGCAACCTGAGTGCGGCCGCACGCCTGCTGGGGCTGTCGCGCGCGGCGTTGTACCGGCGTCTCGACAAGCATGGCCTCTGAGCGCGCGCGCCTGCTGGCCGCGGCGCTGCTGCTGGCGTCCGCGGGCGCGCTGGCGCAGGCGTCGGGCGCGTCCGCGCGCGCGTGGACGGGCGCCGCCGCGCTCGCGCTGGCGGGCCTCGCGATCGCCTGGCCGCTGAGCCGCCAACGAGCCGCACCGACGCCAGTCATCGAGACAGCGCCGCCGCCCGACACGCGCCAGCTGGCGATCCTGCAGGCGCAGATCGAGGCGCTGCCGGTCGCGGCCTGGCTGCTCGAAGGCGACGCGCTGCGTGCGCTGACGAGTCGCGCACGCCGGCTCGCCGCGCCGGGCGGCGCGCGCGATCTCGGGGCGTTGCATCGCCTGCTGCGCGGCGCCGATCCGGCCGGCCCGGTGGTGCTCGAGACCGAGCGCGGCAGCGAACGCTGGCAGCTGCGTCGGCAGACGCTCGCGCTCGATGGCCATGCGCAGGCGCTGCTGGTGCTGGTGCCGTTGGAGAACGAGCTCGAGTCCGAGTCGCTGCTCGCTTGGCGGCAACTGGTGCAGGTGCTGACGCACGAGATCATGAACTCGCTGACCCCGATCCGCAGCCTCAGCCAGTCGGCGCAGTCGTTGTCGGAAGAGCCCGGTGCCGAGGACGACCTGCGCCAGGCGCTCGACGCCATCGCGCGCCGCGCCGACAGCCTGGCCACCTTCGTCGGCACCTACCGGCGCGTCAGCCAGTGGCCCGCGCCGACGCTGGCGCCCGTCGACGTGCAGGCCCTGTTCGCGCGCCTCGAGCAGGCCGTCGCGCCGGCCTGGATCGCGCGCGGCGGCTCGGTCTCGTTCGAGCTCGACTCGCCCACGCTGCGCCTGCAGGCCGACGACGGCCAGCTCGAACAGGCGCTGCTCGCGTTGATCCACAACGCGGCCCAGGCCACCGCCGACGTCGCCGCGCCGCGCCTGTGGGTGCAGGCGCGCCAGACGCGCGGCGGCCGCCTGCAGATCGGCGTGCGCGACAACGGCCCCGGCGTGCCGCCCGGCCTCGAGCGCCAGATCTTCCTGCCGTTCTTCAGCGCCCGCGAAGGCGGCCAGGGCATCGGCCTGACGGTGGTGCGCCAGCTCGTGAACGGCATGGGCGGCCGCGTGCGCCACGTGCGTCCGATCGAGGGCGGGGCGGCGTTCGTGCTGAGTTTCTAGCGAGGCGCAGCAGGCTCAGCGCGCGCTTGCCCGCCCCCCTTTTGGGGATGGCTGCGCGATGACTAGGGTCCGATGATCGCGGGCGGTGGCCCGTCGCAGGCCGCAGCCTCGAAACGTCTTCCCCTGGAGGTAACCCCATGAATCTGATCGAACGCGCCAAGGCCATCCTGCTGCAGCCCAAGGAAACCTGGCCGGTGATCGAGGCCGAGCCCGCCACGGTGGGCTCGATCTACAAGGACTGGCTGGTCATCATGGTCGCCATCCCCGCGGTGTGCGCCTTCATCGGCCTGTCGCTGATCGGCATCGGCGGATTCGGCTTCGGCTTTCGCGTGCCGATCGTCGGCGGTCTCGTGCACATGGTGTTCTCGTACGTGCTGGGGCTGGTCGTCGCCTTCGTGATGGCGTTGATCGTCGACGCGCTCGCGCCGAGCTTCGGCGGCACGAAGAACCAGGTGGCCGCGCTCAAGGTGGTGGCCTTCGGCGCCACCGCCAGCTACGTGGCCGGCATCTTCAGCCTGCTGCCGGCGCTGTCGATCCTGGGCATCCTCGCGGCGTGCTATTCGATCTACCTGATCTACCTCGGCTTGCCGGTGCTGATGAAGTGCCCGCCGGACAAGGCCGCCGGCTACACCGCGGTCGTGATCGTCATCGGCATCGTCGCGATGGTCATCGTCGGCGCGATCACGGGCGCCGTGGTCGGCACCAGCGCCTTCCTGGCGGGCACGCATCCGAGCGGGTTCAGCATCAAGACCCCCGACGGCGAGGTCGCTGTCGACACCTCCTCGCTCAACGCCACCGCCCAGCGCATGGACGCGGCGCGCGCGCGCATGGAGGCGGCGCAGAAGTCGGGCGATCCGGCGTCGGCCGGCGCGGCGCTCGGCGAGATGATGGGCGCGCTGACCGGTGCCGGCGGCACGCCGATCCCGGTGGGCGACCTGAAGGCGCAGCTGCCCGACGCGCTCGGCGCGCTCAAGCGCGAATCGTTCGAGACCAGCGGCGGCTCGGCGATGGGCATCTCGAGCTCGGTGGTCAAGGCGGGCTACGCCGGCGGCGACCAGCACGCGCAGCTGACGATCACCGATCTCGGCGGCCTCGGCGGCCTGGCCTCGGTCGCGACCTGGGCCAACGTCACCGTCGACAAGGAGACGCCCGACGGCATCGAGAAGACGTACAAGGACAGCGGCCGCACGATTCACGAGGAGTACCGCAAGGACGGCAGCCACTCCGAGTACACGGTGATCCTGAGGAACGGCGTGATCGTGGAGACCACCGGCGACAAGGTCGACGGCGCGACGCTGAAGTCCATGGCCAGCGCCGTCAATCTCGACGCGATCGAGGCGATGAAGCGTCCGGCCAAATCGTGAGCGGACTCTAATGTCGCCTGGCGGAAGGCGTAGATTCCGGCTCACCGAAACAACGACAAGACATCCATGGCATTCGCAAGTCTCTCCTCCAGCAACGACGGTTCGCCGGACAACGCGGCGCTGCTGCGCAAGGGCGTCATCGCCATCATCGTGCTCGCGCTGCTGGCCTGGATCTGGCCGATCCGCACCGTGCCCACGGGCTCGCGCGGCGTCATCACGGTGGGCGGCGCGATCCGCGGCCTGCAGGCCGAAGGCTTCACGCTGATCGCGCCGTGGCAGAAGATGGAGGTGTTCAGCATCCGCGCCGAGCAGGCCGACATCGAGAACGCCGAAGGCTCGACCTCCGACACGCAGCCGGTCAAGGTGAGCCTGACGGTGCGCTACTCGATCGCGCCCGACCGCGTGACCGAGGTCTACGAGAAGTACAGCCACGACGGCAACCTGTCGAACTACGTGCAGACGGCCACGCAGGAGGTCTTCAAGGCGGTGACGGCGCGCTACTCGGCGCCCGACCTGATCAGCCAGCGCGCCGCCGTCTCCAGCGACATCACCTCGGCGCTGCGCACCAAGCTCGCGACGTACGGCGCGCAGGTGATCTCGATCGACATGCGCAACTTCTCGTTCAGCGAGAGCTACATGCGCGCGATCAACGACAAGGTCACGCAGGAGCAGCTGCGCCTGGCCGCCGAGAACAAGCTGAAGACGGTGGAGGCCGAGCAGAAGCAGAAGGTCGCGATCGCCGAGGCCGAGGCCAACGCGGTCAAGGCCACCGCCGACGGCGACGCCTACGCCAAGATCAAGGTCGCCACCGCCGAGGCGCAGTCGCTGCAGGTGCAGAACGACGCGCTGGCGAAGAACCGCGACGTGCTGGAGCTGCGCCGGATCGAGGTCGAGCTGACGAAGGCGCAGCGCTGGAACGGCGCGTTGCCGACCTCGGTCTACGGCTCGGCGCCGATCCCGTTCATGAACGTCGGCAACGCCGCGGGCGCCGCCGGCAAGCCATAGGCTGGCGCCGCCATGCCCCCGGCGGCCCGCCGGGGCCGCCGCTTAAGCAACGACGCAATCCTTCTTTCCCGTCACGCCGACATCTGTCTAACCTGTGGTTTGGTGCCTATGGACACCAATCGATCAGGAGAACGACATGTCTGCGCTACTCGCCCCCACCGCCGAGGATGCCATCCTCGAACAGGCCGTCCGCGACGCCCACTTCGCGGGGCTTCCCTATGCCGGCAGCATCTCGCCGGTCGACGCCTGGACCTTGATCCAGTCCGAGCGCGCCGTGCTCGTGGACGTGCGCTCGGGCGAGGAGCGCAAGTTCGTCGGCTACGTGCCGGGCAGCATCCACGTGGCCTGGGCGACGGGCACCAGCCTGACGCGCAACCCGCGCTTCCTGCGCGAGCTCGAGGCCAAGGTGGCCAAGGACGCCATCGTCCTGCTGCTGTGCCGCAGCGGCAAGCGCTCGGCGCTGGCGGCCGAGGCCGCGACCCGGATCGGCTACGCCAGCGCGTTCAACGTGAGCGAGGGCTTCGAGGGCGACCTCGACGAGCAGCATCGCCGCGGGGCCCTCGGCGGCTGGCGGCTGCGCGGCCTGGGGTGGGTGCAGGATTGAACGGCCACGCCATCTTCGACACGATCATGAGCATCGACGAAGCGGCGCCTGCGGTCCTCCGGCCGGCCTCCGCAAGCGCTGATCGCCACCCGGACGCAAGCCTCGACGACGCGACGCTGGACCTGCGCGACATCGTCGCGCAACTGCGGCACGCGCGCGAGCGCTGGCGCAGCGCGCAGGATCGGCCGCGCGAGACGAGCGGCCGCGAACTGCCGTCGCGCGAGGTGTTGGCAGGCATCCTCGCGGGCCTGCGCGGCGCGCTGTTTCCGATGCGGCTGGGGCCACCCGACCTGCGCCAGGAAAACGAGGACTACTTCGTCGGCCACACGCTCGAGACGGCGCTGCACGCGCTGCTCGGGCAGGTGCGCCTGGAGCTCGGCTACCAGGCGCGCTCGCGCACCGAGGCCGGCCGCGGCGTCGACGGGCAGGCGCTGCGCATCGTGCGCGAGTTCGGCGCCGCGCTGCCCGCCATACGCGAACTGCTGGACACCGACGTGCTGGCCGCCTATCGCGGCGATCCGGCGGCGCGCAGCGTCGACGAGGTGCTGCTGTGCTACCCGGGCCTGCACGCCGTGATCCACCATCGCGTGGCGCACCGGCTGCACGAGCTGGGCGTGCCGCTGCTGGCGCGCATCGTCGCGGAGCTCGCGCATGGCGACACCGGCATCGACATCCACCCCGGCGCGCGCATCGGCTCGCACTTCTTCATCGACCACGGCACCGGCGTCGTGATCGGCGAGACCGCGGTGATCGGCCGCAACGTGCGCATCTACCAGGCCGTCACGCTGGGCGCCAAGCGCTTCGAGGTCGATGGCGAGGGCCAGCTGAAGAAGGGCGGCGCGCGCCATCCGATCGTCGAGGACGACGTCGTGATCTACGCCGGCGCCACCGTGCTGGGCCGCGTCACCATCGGCCGCGGCGCTTCCATCGGTGGCAATGTCTGGCTCACGCACGGCGTGCCGGCCGGCAGCCGCATCGCCCAGGCCAACGCGCTGGACGACCGGGTCGTCGACCAGGCCGGAGTCGGCGGATGAGGCACAGGCCGTCGACCCCTGCAGGCGCTTCGCAGCCGTGAACCGCCTGCCCTCCGAACGCTTCGGCGCCGTGATCCGGCAGATGCGCAAGGCGCGCGGCTGGTCGCAGGAGCGGCTGGCGGCGGACGCCTGCGTCAATCGCACCTACATGGGCGAGATCGAGCGGGCGCGCGCCATCCCCACGCTGGCGACCGCGGAGAAGCTGGCCCAGGCGCTGCACGTCGCGCTGTCGGAGCTGATCTCGCGCTGCGAATCCCACGCGCCGGTCGAACGCCGGACCGGCCAGCTCGAGAACGTCGAGTGAGCGTTTGATGGCTATACACGGTTGAGCCGCGACGGGCGGACTCGGATACTTGCCAGCATCGTTTCCCGAATAACCAAATTCGTTTCTTGAATTGGATCCCGCTTCATGGCATCAGATCTCCCGAACGGCCCGATGGCTCTTGGCGACAACGCCGCAAGACAGCTTGCCAACGCCACCAAGACGGCCCCGACGCTGTCGACCATCAGCCCGCGCTGGCTGACGCACCTGCTGCAGTGGATCCCGGTCGAGGCCGGGATCTATCGCCTCAACACGGTGAAGAACCCGCAGGACGTCGAGGTGCTGTGCGCCAAGCGCGACGAGGCCGAGCTGCCGACCACCTTCGTCGACTACGACGAGAAGCCGCGCGAGTACTTCCTCAACGCGGTGAGCACGATCGTCGACGTGCACACGCGCGTCTCCGACCTGTACAGCAGCCCGCACGACCAGATCAAGGAACAGCTGCGCCTGACGATCGAGACGATCAAGGAGCGCCAGGAAAGCGAGCTGATCAACAACCCGGACTACGGCCTGCTCGCGTCTTGCGCGGACGACCAGATCCTGTTCACGCTCACCGGCGCGCCCACGCCCGACGACCTCGACGAGCTGCTGACCAAGGTCTGGAAGGAGCCCGCGTTCTTCCTCACGCACCCGCTGGCGATCGCCGCGTTCGGCCGCGAGTGCACGCGCCGCGGCGTGCCGCCGCCCACGGTGAGCCTGTTCGGATCGCAGTTCCTGACCTGGCGCGGCATTCCTTTGATTCCATCGGACAAGGTGCCGGTGGCCGACGGCAAGACCAAGATCATCCTGCTGCGCGTCGGCGAGAAGCGCCAGGGCGTGGTCGGCCTGTTCCAGCCGGGCCTGGCCGGCGAGCAGAGCCCGGGGCTGTCGGTGCGCTTCATGGGCATCAACCGCAACGCGATCGCGTCGTACCTGATCTCGCTGTACTGCTCGCTGGCCGTGCACACGCCCGACGCGCTGGCCGTGCTCGATGGCGTCGAGGTCGGCAAGTACCACGAGTATCCGGACACCTACAAGTAAGCGCGCGACATGTCGACTCCTGACGTCGCGACCGGCGCGCCGCCCGCCGGCCTGCCCGACCTCGCCACGCTGAACCGCCTCGCCGGCGAGTTCTTCAGCGCCTTGCCGGGCGGGTATTCCGCCGGCGGCGTGCCGGTGCCCGCCAATCCGCAGCCGGCCGGACTGACCTTGCCGCCGGGATCGGCCGGCCCGTCGACGCCGTCTGCCGTGCCGTTCGGTGCGCTGCCGCCGGGCGCGAACCTCGCGCCGACTTCGCCGCAGTCGCCGGCCAACGCCGGCGCGTCGCTGCCCGCGCTGCGGCCGCATGCGGTGGCGCCGACCGGCGTGCCGGATCTCGCGATCGAGGCCGCGCCGGCCTACGACGGCCGACTGGGCGGCCCGGCGCTCGCCGTGCCGCAGGCCGCGGGCGCGGCTGGCGCGCCGGCCGCCGCGGAGGCGCCGTACTACTTCCTGTCGGAACGCGGTCCGGCGGGTGCCGGCGTGCCCACGACGCCGGACCTTGCACCGCCGCGCAACGACCGGCTCGATGCGGAGAGCTTCGGCCTGCCCGGCGCCGACGCGTTGCGCGCGCTGCTCGCCGGCGGCCCGCGGCCGGCGGTCGTGCCGACATCGTCCGCACCCCACGCCGCGCCATCGACCGGCTTCTATTTCATCGAGCCCGGCGCGTCCGCCGCGGTGCCGCCGTCATCGCCGTCCGCGCGGCCGCCCTTCGACGTCAACGCCGTCCGGCGCGACTTCCCGATCCTGCGCGAGCGCGTCAACGGCCGCCCGCTGGTGTGGTTCGACAACGCCGCCACGACGCAGAAGCCGCAGGCCGTCATCGATCGCCTGAAGAAGTTCTACGAGACCGAGAACTCCAACATCCACCGCGCGGCGCACGAGCTCGCGGCACGCGCGACGGACGCGTACGAGGGCGCGCGCGAGACGGTGCGCCGCTTCATCGGCGCGAGCGCCGTCGAGGAGATCGTCTTCGCGCGCGGCACCACCGAGGCCATCAACCTCGTCGCCAAGACGTGGGGCGTGCAGAACGTGAACGCGGGCGACGAGATCGTCGTCTCGCATCTCGAGCACCACGCCAACATCGTGCCGTGGCAGCAACTGGCCGCGCAGAAGGGCGCGCGATTGCGCGTGATCCCGGTGGACGATTCGGGCCAGGTGCTGCTGGACGGGTTCCAGAAGCTGCTCAACGACCGCACGAAGATCGTCTCGGTGACGCAGGTGTCGAACGCGCTGGGCACGGTGGTGCCGGTGCAGGAGATCGTCGCCATGGCGCGCCGCGCCGGCGCGTGCACGCTGGTCGACGGCGCGCAGTCGATCTCGCACATGAAGATCGACGTGCGCGCGCTCGATGCCGACTTCTTCGTCTTCTCGGGCCACAAGATCTTCGGCCCGACGGGCATCGGCGTGCTGTACGGCAAGAAGGCGGTGCTCGACGCGATGCCGCCGTGGCAGGGCGGCGGCAACATGATCGCCGACGTCACGTTCGAGAACACGGTCTATCAGCCGACGCCCAACAAGTTCGAGGCCGGCACCGGCAACATCGCCGATGCCGTGGGGCTCGGTGCGGCGCTGGAGTACGTCGAGCGCATCGGCATCGAGAACATCGGCCGCTACGAGCACGGCCTGCTAGCGTACGCCACGGACCACATGAAGCCGATTCCCGGCGTGCGCCTCGTCGGCACCGCGCGCGACAAGGCCAGCGTGCTGTCGTTCGTGCTGGCCGGCTACACGACCGAGGAAGTGGGCAAGGCGCTGAACCACGAGGGCATCGCGGTGCGCACGGGCCACCACTGCGCGCAGCCCATCCTGCGCCGCTTCGGGCTCGAGACCACGGTGCGGCCGTCGCTCGCGTTCTACAACACCTGCGAGGAGATCGATCGCATGGTGGCGGTGGTCAAGCGGCTGTCCGGCGCGAAGCGCTGAACGCGGCGATCGTCTTCGAGATGGGAAAAGACGAGGCATCGGCGGCGATCAGGATGGGGTGGGTAGTGCGCGAGTCGATTCAATAGAGCCGGCTGCGAACCTTCTCGAGACCGGCGACGGCGCAGGCCTCGTCCTTCTCGCTGCCGCGCGCACCGCCGACGCCGATGGCGCCGATCAGCGTGCCGCCGACGCTGACGGGAATCGCCCCCGCGCGCGCAAGCCAGGTCGGGTTGGCCGCCAGGCGCGACGCGATGGCGGCGTCGGTCCTGGCACGCTCGGCCACCTGGCCGCTCGGGATCTCGAAGGCGAGCGCAGCCCTGGCCTTGAGCGCACTGTTCTGCACGCCGCGGTAGGCCGCGCCGTCGGCGGCCAGCACCAGCCGCACTTCGCCGGAGGAGTCGAGCACGCTGACGCCGACCTTCTGGTACTGGCTCCTGCAGGTGTCCAGCGCGACCTTGGCGGCCTCCAGCGCGAGCTCGATCGGCACCCCGCGCGCGGGCGGCGGCGGGGGCGTCTGCGGCGCGCTGGCGGCGGCGCTCTGGGCGTTGGCGAGGCCGGCGGCGAGCGTGCAGGCGAGGGCGAATGCGGCGAAGACAGGTTTCATGGTGAGCATCGAGGTTGGACGAACGGGGGCCCGGCGCAGGCCGGAATGAAGGCATCGATGTCCTCCATTGCAATCTCTGCGCCATGCGGGCGGCGGCCGCATTGCCCTCGTGCGCGCATCGACAAGCCCTTGCGCCAACGGCCGCCCGGCTGTTCAATGCGCAGCATCGGTGTTGACCGACGGCCAGCAAGCGAGCACATCCGCGCAGCCACGGGGCGCGAAACCTTATGCTCAAACGTCGCTTGGTCGGCGCGGCGTCCCGCCCTAAGCTGGCGGCCACTCGACTCCATTGCCATCCCGCCATGCGCCTGACTTTTCGCACCGCTCTTGCCGCCACCCTCGCCGCCGTCGCCCTCGTGGGCGCGGCACACGCCGACCAGCTGGACGACATCAAGAAGAAAGGCGTGATCGTGTTCGGCGTGCTGGGCACCGACGAGCCGAACAGCTTCGTCGACCCGAAGTCGCGCGACATCGTCGGCTACGAAGTGGACATCGCCAAGGCGATCGCGCAGAAGATCGGCGTCAAGGCGGAGTTCAAGCAGCTCGCCGTCGCGGCGCGCATTCCCGAGCTGCAGCAAGGGCGCGTCGACGTCCTCGCCGCATCGCTCACGCACAACAAGGAGCGCGAGTCGCAGATCGACTTCTCGCTGACCACCTTCGTCACCGGGCAGAAGGTGCTGGTCAAGACCAGCAGCGGAATCTCCGACATCGGCCAGCTGGCCGGCAAGAAGGTGCTGACCGTCAAGGGCGGCACGCAGGAGCCCAACATCCGCAAGGCGGTGCCCAACGTCGACGTGGTGACGTTCGAGACGACGCAGCAGGCCTTCCTCGCGCTGCAGCAGGGCAAGGGCGTCGGCTACGTCAACGACGAGGCCTCGCTGGTCAACGACTACGCCAAGCTGGGCCCGGCCAAGAAGGACTACGCGATCCTGCCCACCAGCATCAGCGTCGAGCCGCTCGCGCTGGGCATCCGCAAGAACGAGCCCGCGCTCAAGGGCGTGATCGACGGCACGCTGCGCGGGCTGGAGTCCTCGGGCGAGGCCGACAAGCTGTTCCTCAAGTGGTACGGGCCGACGACCAAGCTGCAGTTCGACAAGCGCAGCTTCAAGATCGACAGCGACAAGATCTGAGCATAGTCCGCGCGCCCGATGGTCGCGCGCCTCCTCGCGTCCGCTCCGGCTTGCCGGGCGGGCGCGTTCGCCTGTCGACAAGTCCATGCCCCATTTCGATCTCGCGCTCGTGCTGCACGGCCAATACCACGACTGGCTGGTGGCCGGCCTGCGGCTGTCGCTCGCGCTGGCCGGCACCGCCTTCGTCTGCGCGCTGCCGCTGGCCATCGTCGTCGCCTTGCTGCGGCTGGCGCCCAACCTCGCGCTGAGGACGCTGGGCGCGGCCTACGTCGAGGGCATCCGCAACGTGCCCCTGCTGGCGCACCTGCTGTTCTGGTACTTCGGCGCGCCCGAGCTGCTGCCTGACGGCCTCAAGCAGCGGCTCTATGCGGGCAACGTCGAATTCATCTGCGCGTCGATCGCGCTGACGCTCTACACCGCTGCCTACATGGCCGAGGACATCCGCAGCGGCATCCGCGCGATCCCGGTCGTGCAGTTCGAGGCCGGCCGCGCGCTGGGCTTCGGCTTCCTCGGCACGATGCGCCGCGTGATCCTGCCGCAGGCCTTGCGCATCACCGTGCCGCCGCTGGTCTCGCAGACGCTCAACCTGTGGAAGGACACCAGCATCGCCACGGTGATCGGCGTGGCCGAGATGATGTACCAGGCGGCGCGCGTGGAGTCGGCCAGCTTCCGCAGCGCGGAGTCGTTCGCGTTCGTCTCGGCCGCCTACCTGGGCGTCTCGCTGCTGATCACCGCGCTCGGCGCGTGGTACCACCATCGCTACCCGGTGCGCACGGCATGATCGACATCATCCAGACGTACTGGCTGTACTTCCTGGTCGGCCAATATCCGAACGGCCCGCTGGGCGGGCTGGCGTTGACGGTGCTGCTGGCCGCGCTGGCGCTGGGCCTCGCGCTGCCGGCCGGCATCGCGCTCGGGCTGGCGCGGGTCAGTCCGTACCGCGCCATCCGCTGGCCGATCACCGGGCTCGTCTACGTGGTGCGCGGCATCCCGCTGCTGATGGTGATCTTCTGGGCCTATTTCTTCCTGCCCAGCGTCACCGGCCACAAGACCGAGCAGTTCGGCACGATGCTGATGGCGCTCGTCGTGTTCGACGCCGTCTACCTGGCGGAGATCGTGCGGGCCGGCATCGTCGGCGTGCCGCGTGGCCAGTTCGAGAGCGCCCGCGCGCTGGGCCTGGGCTATTGGCGCGCCATGCGCTGGATCGTGCTGCCGCAGGCGCTGCGCAGCATGCTGCCGTCGCTCGTCAACCAGTTCGTCTCCACGATCAAGGAGACCTCGCTCGGCTACATCATCGGCCTGACGGAGGTGTCGTTCATCGCCGCGCAGATCAACACCCAGGTCTTCACGCACGCGACGCAGGTCTACCTGCTGCTGGGCTTGACGTACTTCGTGCTGTGCTTCAGCCTGTCCCGTCTCGCCTTCCTGCTCGAGAAGCGCCTCAACCGCCGCGCCGCGAAGCCGCTGCACCCCGGCCTGTCCACCGATCCCGCCACGAATCCCACCGCATGATCCAGTTCGACAACGTCAACAAATGGTACGGGGCGTATCACGCGCTCGTCGATGTCAGCGAGACCATCGCGCAGGGCGAGGTGGTGGTGGTCTGCGGCCCCTCGGGCTCCGGCAAGTCCACGCTGATCCGCACCATCAACCGCCTCGAGCCGATCGACTCCGGCACGATCCGGCTGGACGGCGCGGACATCCACGCCCGCGGCGTCGACGTCAACCAGTTCCGCTCGCGCATCGGCTTCGTGTTCCAGCAGTTCAACCTGTTCCCGCACCTCAGCGTGCTGCACAACTGCACCCTGGCGCCGACCGCGCTGCGCGGACTGACGCCCGCGGCGGCGCGCGAGAAGGCCTTGGCCTTGCTCGACCGCGTGGGGCTGGCGAGCAAGGCGAACGCGTTCCCGGCCGAATTGTCGGGCGGTCAGCAGCAGCGCGTGGCCATCGCGCGTGCGCTGGCGATGGAGCCGCCCGTCATGCTGTTCGACGAGCCCACCAGCGCGCTCGACCCCGAGATGGTGGGCGAGGTGCTGGCCGTGATGCGCGACCTGGTGCGCGACGGCATGACGCTGGTCGTCGTGACGCACGAGATGGGCTTCGCACGCGAGGTCGCGCATCGCGTGCTGTTCATGGACCAGGGCCGCATCCTGGAACGTGCCGAGCCGCATGCCTTCTTCAATGCGCCGCACCATCCGCGGGCCCGGCAGTTCCTGTCGGACATCCGCAGCCCGTTCATGAACGCCGGCAACGCCGCCGGTACCGCGACCAAGTGACCGGTTAGACGCCGCGCCTGGCGGCTCGCTGTGGCATCATCGCGCCGGCACTCCGGAGGTGCCCGCGCACCATGACCGCCCACCCCCTGCCAGCCGCCGTGCCCGACAGCCTGCTCGACATCGACGGGCTCGCCGTTTCCTTCCAGACGCCGCGTGGCACGTTCGCGGCCGTGGACGGCGTCAGCCTGCGCGTCGAGCGCGGGCAGACCGTGTGCATCGCCGGCGAATCGGGCTGCGGCAAGAGCGTGACGGCGTTGTCGGTGATGGGCCTGCTGCCGGATGCCGCCCGGGTCGAGCGCGGCACGATCCGCTTGGCTGGCGTCGACGTGCTGACGCTGCCGCCGGCGCAACGCCGCGGCCTGCGCGGTCGTTCGATGGCGATGGTCTTCCAGGAGCCGATGACGGCGCTGAATCCGGTGCAGACGATCGGCAGCCAGATCGCGGAGGTCTTCGCCATCCACGGCACCGCAGGGCGCCGCGAGGGGCGCGACAAGGTGCTCGCGCTGCTGCGCCAGGTCAGGATGGACTACCCCGAACGCCGCTACGACGAGTATCCGCACCAGCTGAGCGGCGGCATCAAGCAGCGCGTGATGATCGCGATGGCGCTGGCCAACCGGCCGGGGCTGCTGATCGCCGACGAGCCCACCACCGCGCTGGACGTCACGATCCAGGCGCAGGTGCTGCAGTTGCTGCGCGACCTGCAGCGCGAGCTGGGCATGGGCATCGTGTTCGTGACGCACGACCTGGCCGTCGTCGCCGAGATCGCCGACCGCGTGGCGATCATGGTGGCGGGTCGCGTGGTGGAGCAGGGCAGCGCGGCCGACGTGCTGCAGCGGCCCGCGCATCCGTACACGATCGCGCTGCTCGCGGCGCGTCCGCGACCGGGCCATACGCGCCGCGGCGGCGTTCGTCTCGACGCGATCCCCGGGGCGGTGCCGTCGCCGTTCGATCGCGTCGACGGCTGCCGCTACCAGTCGCGTTGTTCGCGCGTGCAGGCGCGCTGCCGCACGGAGGCGCCCGCGCTCGCGCGCGTCAAGTCCTCGACGACAGGCGGAGCCGATGACGACCATGCCGCGGCCTGCCACTTTCCCGAAGGCGGGCAGGCATGACGGCGCCGCTGCTGCAGGCCGACGGCCTGTCGGTCGAGTTCCGCGTGCGCGGCGGCCAGCTGCGGCGCCAGGTGGCGCCGCTGCGCGCGGTGCAGGACGTGAGCCTCGAGCTGCGCGCGGGCGAGGTGCTGGGCATCGTCGGCGAATCGGGCTGCGGCAAGACGACGCTGGGCCGCGCGCTCGCGGGCTTGATCGAGGCCAGCGCGGGCACCTTGCGCCTGGAGGGCCGCGACGTCGCGACGCTGTCGCCCGACGAGCGCCGCCGCATGACCCGCGACGTGCAGATGGTGTTCCAGGATCCGTTCGCGTCGCTGAACCCGCGCAAGCGCATCCGCCAGGCGCTCGAGCTGCCGTTCGACGTGCACGCGCTCGCCGCGGGCGCCGAGCGCGAGGCGCGCATCCGCGAGCTGGTCGAGCTCGTTGGCCTCGCGCCCGAGCATCTCGAACGTTGGCCGCACGAGCTGTCGGGCGGCCAGCGCCAGCGCGTGGTCATCGCGCGTGCGCTCGCCTTGGCTCCGAGGGTGTTGGTGCTGGACGAGCCGCTGTCGGCACTCGACGTGTCCATCCAATCGCAGGTGCTCAACCTGCTGGTCGACCTGCAGCAGCGGCTGCACCTGAGCTACGTCTTCATCTCGCACGACCTCGCCATCGTCGAATACTTCAGTGATCGCGTGGCCGTGATGCATCTCGGCCGCATCGTCGAATCGGGGCCGGCCGCGCAGCTGTTCGCGTCGCCGCGGCACGCCTACACGCGAGCCCTGCTGGCGTCGGTGCCGAGGCCGCTGCCGGCGGCCCTGAGCGAGGCCCACGCATGACTCGCCCTCGCCGCGCGCTCATCGCCGTCGTCGTGCTGCTCGCCGCAACGCTGCTGCCGCGCGCGGGCGTCGCGCAGGATCCCTCGGTGCTCACGATCGCGCGCCTCTACCCGTTCGTCACGCTCGATCCGCAGCGCGAGTTCGACCAGGCCAGCGAGCAGATCCTGCGCCAGACCTACAGCACGCTGCTGACCTACGCCTACCTCGAACGCCCCTACAAGCTGGAACCCGACCTGCTCGAAAGGATGCCGACGCTCGGCGCCGACAAGCTCACGTACACGTTCAAGCTGCGCAAGGGCGTGCGCTTCGCCGACAACCCCTGTTTCGCGAGCGGCAAGGGACGCGAGCTGACGGCCGACGATGTGATCTACACGATCCGTCGCTTCGCCGACGCCAACGTCAACAGCAAGAGCTTCTTCGCGATGCAGGGCGCGGTCGTCGGGCTCGACGAGTTCCGCGCCGCGACGGCGAAGGCAGGCCCGGACGCCGACACGTCGACGCTGGACGTGGCCGGCCTGCGCAAGATCGACAAGTACACGTTCACGATCAAGCTGACGCACGAGAACCCGTTGTTCCTCTACGCGCTGACGCTGGCGCCGACGGCCATCGTGGCGGTCGAGGCCGTGCAGGCGTACCAGGACAGGCTCGGCGTCACGCCGGTGGGCAGCGGTCCGTTCATGGCGATGCACGAGCTCGATCGCAAGGCCACCGTGCGCCTCGTGCGCAATCCTGACTACTACCGCAGGTATCCCCACGTCGGCGCGCCGGGCGACGCCGAGAAAGGGCTGCTGAAGGACGCGGGCAAGAGGCTGCCGCTGGTGGACGTGCTGGAGATGCCGCTGATCGAGGAGGCGCAGCCCGCCGCGCTGAAATTCCTGCGCGGCGAGCTCGATCGGCGCGAGCTCGATCGCGCGAACTTCTCGAAGCTGGTCACGCGCGGCGCGGACGGCGCCATGAGGCTGGTCGACGCCTACGCCGGCCAGTTCGACCTGGCGGTGGCGCCGGGCGGCAACACCGTCTTCATCGCGATCAACCTGCGCGATCCGGTGCTGGGCCGGAGCAAGGCCTTGCGCCAGGCCCTCGCGGCGGCGATCGATCCGGCCGCCATCATCGACAAGCTCTACAACGGCCGCGGTGTCGCGCTGCAGAGCCTGGTGCCGGTGGACATCGCCGGCAACGAGCACGACACCGGTGCGCCGGTTCGCAAGCGCGACGTGGCGCTCGCGAAGAAGCTGCTCGCCGATGCGGGCTATCCCGAAGGCAGGGGCCTGCCGCCGCTGACGATGCGCTTTCCCGCGAGCGATGCGGACACGCGCAACGAGTTCGACCTGCTCAAGGCGCAGCTGGCGCAGGTCGGCGTGCGGCTGGTCGGCGAGTTCGGCGACGTGCCCACGTTCGCCAAGGCGATGGACGCCGGCAACTTCCAGCTGGCGCTCGTCGCCTGGTATGCGGACTATCCGGATGCCGAGAATTTCTACCAGGTGCTGTACGGCAAGAACGTGGCGCCCGGTCCGAACTACGGCGCCTTCGCCGACGCGGCCTACGACAAGGGCTACGAGGCCTCGCGCATCATGGCCGACGGCCCGCGGCGTTTCGAGATCTTCAAGTCGCTCAACGCCATCGTGCGCGACGAGGTGCCGGCGATCGTCGTGCGCGAATCGCTGCGCGTCGACGCGGTGCAGAAGTGGGTGGGCAACTACAAGCGCAACCTGTTCACGACGGAGATGCAGTTCATGAGCATCGACATGGCGGCGAAGCAGAAAGGCCTGTCAGAGAGATGAAGACCCTTGGCCGAACTTTCGCGCTCGGGTGCGCGTGCGCGGGCGTGCTCGTCACGCACGCCGCGCGCGCGCAGGAGCCGTCGGTGCTGACCGAGCCGCGCACCGCGCAGTTCGAGACGCTCGACCCGCCGCGCGGCTTCGACGGCAACAACGACCTCCTGATGCGACAGGTCTACAGCACGCTGCTGACCTACGCTTACCTCGAGCGCCCGTACAAGCTCGAGCCCGACCTGCTGGAGGCGATGCCCGTGCTGGCGGCCGACCGGGTGAGCTACACCTTCCGGCTGCGCAAGGGCGTGCGCTTCGTCGACAACCCGTGCTTTGCCGGCGGCAAGGGACGCGAGCTGACCAGCGACGACGTGCTGTATTCGCTCAAGCGCTACGCCGACGGCAACCTCAACAACCGCAGCTGGTTCGCGATGCAGGGCGCGGTCGTCGGCCTCGACGACTACCGCGCCGCGACGATCAAGGCCGGCCCCGCCGCGGACCTGACGGCCACCGACGTCGCCGGCCTGCACAGGATCGACGCCACCACGTTCACGATTCGCCTGACGCACCCGAACCCGCTGTTCCTGCACGCGCTGACGATAGCTCCGACCTCCATCGTGCCGCGCGAGGCCGTGCTGTTCTACAAGGATCGCTTCCAGGTCAACCCGGTGGGCACCGGCCCGTTCATGGCCATCCAGGCGCTCGATCGCAAGGGCACGATCCGGCTGGTGCGCAACCCGAACTACTACCGCACGTACCCGAGCGTCGGCGAGCCGGGCGACGCGGCCAAGGGGCTGCTGAAAGACGCCGGCAAGAAGCTGCCGCTGGTCGATGTGCTGGAGCTGCCGCTGATGGAGGAGGCGCAGCCGGCCGTGCTGAAGTTCATGCGCGGCGAGCTGGACTGGCGGCCGATGGACAGAGCCAGCTTCGCGCGCATGGTCGTGCGCCAGCCCGACGGCAGCTTGCGCGTGGCCGACGAGTTCGCCGGCAAGTTCGACCTCCACGGCGAGCCGAGCTCGGAGATCGCCGACCTGCTGATCAACTTCCGCGATCCGATCCTCGGCAAGAACAAGCTGCTGCGCCAGGCGCTCGCGAGCGCGGTCGACCAGCGCGCCCTCATCGACGTGCTGCACGGCGGACGCGCCCGCCCGCTCAAGAGCATCGTGCCCTACGAGCTGATCGGCAACGAGCGCGACACCGGCGCCGTCGGCCGACCGCACGACCTCGCGGCCGCGCGCAAGCTGCTCGCCCAGGCCGGCTATCCCGAGGGCAAGGGCCTGCCGCCGCTGACGATCAGCTTCTACGAGACCAACGTCGGTGCGCACAACGCGTTCGACCTGCTGAAGTCGCAGTTCGCCGCCATCGGCGTGCAGGTCAAGGGCCAGTTCATGGACCAGCCCACGTTCATGAAGGCGGTCGACAACGGCAACTTCCAGCTGGCCTCCAGCGGCTGGACCGCCGACTATCCCGACGCGGAGGATTTCTACCAGCTGCTCTACGGCCGCAACGTGCCTCCGGGCAACAACTGGAACGCTTTCTCGAACCCGGACTACGACAAGGCCTACGAGGCCTCGCGCTTCATGGTCAACGGCCCCGAGCGCTTCGCGTACTTCCGCACGATGAACGCGATCATCGACGACGAGGTGCCGGTGATCCTGGAATACGACCCGGTACGTTTCAGCCTGACGCAGACCTGGGTGGGCAACCTCAAGCCCAACATGCAGGTCAGCGAGGAGATGTTCCTGAGCGTGGACATGGCGCGCAAGAAGAAGGGCGTGCAGTGATACGGCACGGGGTACGTTGATGGGGGCTTACGTCGTCCGCCGCGTGCTGCTGGCCATCCCGACGGTGCTGGGCGTGGCGCTGCTGACCTTCCTGCTGTTCAACGCGTTCGGGCCCGATCCCGTGCGCGCCGCGCTCGGCAACCATGCCACCTCCGAGGCGATCAGCAACCTGCGTCGCCAGTGGGGCCTCGACCGGCCGCTGGCGCTGCAGTTCCTCGACTTCCTGCGCCAGATCGCCACCTTCGACTACGGCCGGTCCTTCGTCACCGGCGACGACCTCGGCACGCAGCTGAAGGCCGGCGCGCTGGTGAGCCTGTCGGTGACCGTGCCGCCGTTCGTGTTCGGCGGCGCCCTCAACGTCGCGATCGCGCTGTTCATCGCACGCCATCGCGACGGCGTCGTCGACCGGGCCGCGCGCGCGCTGTTCGTCGCGGCGATGAGCGTGTCGGCGCTGGTCTACGTGCTGGCGCTGCAGTACCTGCTGGCGTTCAAGCTGGACCTGTTCCCCATCAACGGCTACGAGGGCGGCTGGGCCGCGGTGAAGTACCTCGGGCTGCCGTGGCTGATCCAGCTGCTGTTGCTGATGGGGCCGGACATCCGCCTGTACCGCACGCTGTTCCTCGCGGACATCCACGCCGACTGGGTGCGCACCGCACGCTCGAAAGGCGCCAGCGAGGGCCGCGTGATGTTCCGCCACGTGCTGCCCAACGCGTGGATCCCGATCATCACGCACAACGTCACGACGATCCCGTTCCTGATCCTCGGCTCGTTCCTGATGGAGCGGTTCTTCTCGATCCCCGGCATCGGCAACCTCACGATCGATGCGCTGTCGCGCGGCGACCTGCCGATCCTGAAGGCCGTCACCGTGCTCGGCGCGCTGGCGCTGGTGGTGTTCAACCTGCTCAACGACCTGCTGGTCGCGGTCGCGGACCCGCGGGTGCGGCTGTCATGAGCGACACGGCCCACCCACATTCGAGGCCGCGTTCCGCCGCGGCCGAAGCGCTCGCCGCGCTGTGGGCGCGGCCGCCCGTGCGCGCCTGCATGCTGGTGGTGGGGCTGTACCTGCTCGTCGCGCTCGCCGGCTACGCGCACCTGCTGCCCGACGCCGAGGCCGCGGTCGGCGACGCGATGCAGCCGCCGGGTTGGCACTTCGCGACGCTGCTGGGCACCGATGTCCTCGGACGCTCCGTGCTGTGGCGCGTGCTCGCGGGCGCGCAGACGGCGGTCACGGTCGGCCTGGCCACCAGCGCGCTGGCCGTCCCCGTCGGCACCGCGCTGGGCCTGGCCGCGGGCTACTTCGGCGGCTGGGTCGACGCCGTCGTCAACTGGGTCTACTCGGTGTTGGTGTCGGTGCCCGACATCCTGCTCATCACCGCGATCTCGTACGCGATGGGCAAGGGCATCGTGTCGATGTGCGTCGCGATCGCGGCCACCAGCTGGGTCGGCATCATGCGGCTGGTGCGCGGCGAGGTGCTGCGGCAAAAGGGCAGCGACTACGTGCTGGCGGCGCGCGGCCTGGGCGCCGGCCCGGGGCGCATCATGTTCTCGGAGATCCTGCCCAACGTCGTCCACGTGACGATCGTCACGGCGACGCTGGTGCTGCTGGCGGCGGTCAAGGGCGAGGTGATCCTGACCTACCTCGGGCTGGGCATCCAGGACGGCGCCAGCTGGGGCCTGCTGATCGCGGGCGCGTCGCAGGACCTGGTCAACGGCATCTGGGGGCCGCTGCTGGGCACCGTGACGGCGATGTTCCTGTTGATCTATTCGCTGAGCACGATCGGCGACGCGTTGCGCGACGTGCTCGATCCGCGGGTCGCCTGAATCAGGCCCGGGCGGTCTGCGTCTCGTACTGGCCGAAGAACACGCGGAAGATCTCCGGCTCGTCGATGTCGCGCACCGACAGGCCTTCGAGCGGCTCGCGGAACTTGACCGGCTCGCTCATCGAGTCGAGCGTCGCCGGCATCGTCTCCGCCCAGATGGACGCGTCCTGCGGGCCGTCGTCGGCGCGCTTGACCAGGTGCTGCAGCGACGGCTGGAATTCCCAGTCGATGCTCATGTCCGGCGTGCGCTTGCCCAGCAGCGTGGAGATCTTGGCGGCGTTGTTCATGGTGGTTCCCTCGATAGTCCGTAAGGTACGCCTCGCGCCGGCCGGCCAACGGTCGAGAAGAAGGGTTTTCCCGGTCAGTTGGCCTGAGGTCGCCTGCGCGGGCCTGTCAAGGGGTTGGCGCCGGGGATCTTTCCACCGGAACTGTGGATAACTCTGTGGGGAGCAGGCGGCGAGTGCTCGCCAGGCCGCGCCAGCACTGGATGTCAAGCGATGTGCTGCGGAATCGGGCAGGTGAGGAAACAAACTTTTGGGTAGTTGCCGATTTGCGGGTACGGCGGCAATCTTTTGCCCGCGCTGCGTGCAACGGTGTCAGGTCTTGCAGTGCAACGGTGTCAGGTCTTGCAGTGCAAACGTTGCAGTGCAAGACCTGACACCGGAGCCCGCGCGCAACTGCGCGGGCAAGAAGCGGTCAACCGACCCCGGCGCGTGCCGCGGCCAGCGCCTCGCGCAGCACGTCCAGCGAGCCGACGTGGTTGGCCAGCAGCAGCACCAGGCGCGCGTTGAGCGCGTGGCTCTCGGCCTCGTCCAGGCCGTCATGGGCGGCGATCAGTGCCTCGTAGAAATCGTCGGGCGAATCGAGATGGGCGTCCGTGATCAAAGGCATGGCGTCACCTCCGTCGTCGCGGCGAGCGCACGCCGCATCGCCGCCTCGACCCGCGCGCGCGCAGGGCTGCGCCAGCGCGCGCAGACGTGCGCGTCGGGCCGCAGCAGCACTACGCTGCCGGGCTGCAGGTCGTAGCGGCGGCCGACGGCACCGTCGGTGTCGACGAGATCGGCGCCGATGACGACGAGCTTCAGCGCGAAGCCGTCGACCTCGATGTCCTGCAGCGCGCGTTCGAGCGCGGGATCGTGTCCCACCAGCGCCGTGAAGCCGTCGCCGAGCTGGCGCAGCAGCCAGTCCTCGCGGCCGTCCGCGCGCGTGATGCACGCGTCGGCCGCGGCGGCGCCCGGCACCATCGCGCCAGCGAACGGTTGCACATCCGGCGTGTTGAGCGGCGAGCCGTGCAGCGTCGTCGGCGTCGACAGCCGCCCGCTGTTGACGAGCGTGCGCGCGAAGGGTTGCGTCTTCGCGAGCGTCAGCACGGCGTCGCGGAACAGGCGGCTGATGGCGCTCTTGGGCGTGATGAAGTCGGTCGAGCGCGTCGAGTGGCGGATGTTCTCGTCGGCCGCGGCCTCGCGTTCGCGGGCATAGGTGTCGAGCAGCGCGTCGGGCGCGCGGCCTTGCAGCACCGCGGCGAGCTTCCAGCCGAGGTTGTCGGCGTCCTGCACGCCCGAGTTCGCGCCGCGCGCGCCGAACGGCGACACGCCGTGCGCGGCGTCCCCCGCGAACAGCACGCGGCCGTGGCGGAAGCTGTCCATGCGCATGCACGCGAACGTGTAGACGCTGGCCCATTCGAGCGTGAACTCGGCATCCTTCATCGCGGGCGAATGCGCCAGCAAGGCCTTGACGCGCGGCACGATGTTCTCGGGTTTCTTCTCGTGCTCGGGGTCGGCGTCCCAGCCGAGCTGGAAGTCGATGCGCCACACGTTGTCCGGCTGCCGATGCAGCAGCACGCTCTGGTTCGGATGGAAGACCGGGTCGAACCAGAACCAGCGTTCGGCCGGTGCATCGACCGTCATGCGCACGTCGGCGATCAGGAAGCGGTCGCGGAAGGCGCGGCCCTTGCTCTCGAGGCCCAGGTGGCGCCGCACCGCGGAGCGGCTGCCGTCGCAGGCGACGACGTGCGCCGCCTCGAGCAGGTACTCGCCGTCGGGCGTGGCGACCGTCAGCGTCACGTGATCGTCGTGCGGCTGCGTGGCGACGACCTCGTTGCGCCAACGCAGGTCGACCAGCGGCAGCTGTGCGGCGCGTTCGGCGAGAGTCCCCTCCACGCAATACTGCTGCAGGTTGATGAACGCCGGCCGCTCGTGGCCGGCATCGGGCAGCAGGTCGAAACGGTAGACCTGCTCGTCGCGCAGGAACACCTTGCCGACGTTCCACGACACGCCCTTGGCCACCATGCGATCGCCGCAGCCGATCCGGTCGAAGATCTCCAGCGTACGCTTGGCGAAGCAGATCGCGCGCGAGCCGGTGGCCAGGCGGTTGTCGTTGTCCAGTACGGTGACGGGTATGCCGCGCTGCGCGAGGTCTATCGCCAGCACGAGGCCCACCGGGCCGGCGCCGACGACCACGACCGGCCGACGCACCGGCGTCGCTGCGCGCTGGTCGGCGTGCGGGACGTAGTCGAACGTGCGCGCCTGGAAGTCGTCCTCGTCTTGCATGCGCGACTCCGTCAGCCTTCCAGCGTCTCCCACATCTGCCGGTCGCGCTCGGCCGTCCACACGCGCGGGTCGGCGTACTGCGTCATCTCGTCGAAGCAGCGCGTGACGTCGAACGGCATGCAGTGGTCGAAGATCACCCAATGGCCGTACTTGGGCTTGAGCCTGGCGAAGGTGTCCTTGTAGACCGCGTTCAGATCCTTGCCCGCGGCCACGCCGGCCTCGACGCTGGCGCGCACGTCGGCGATGAAGCCCGCCGTCGAGCGCAGGCCTTCGGCGACCTGCGCCTCGCCCTTCAACGCCGGGCCGCGGCCCGGGACGAGCGCCAGCGCCTTCAGCGCGGCGACGTTCTCGAGCGTCTGCGGCCAGTCCTTGAAGTAGGCGTCGCCGGCGTAGGGCGTGGCGTCGAACTCGACGAGGTCGCCGCTGAACAGCGTGCGCTCCTGCGGCAGCCAGACGACGGTGTCGCCCTTGGTGTGGCCGCGCCCGAGCTGCAGCAGCTGCACCTCGAGCTTGCCGAGCCACAGCGTCATCTTCCTGTTGAACGTCATCGTCGGCCAGGTCATGCCCGGCGGCACCGTCTCGACGTTGCTGAACAGCCGCGGGAAGCGGCCGATCTCGCTGGCCTTGTCGGCCTCGCCGCGTTCGACGATCAGGTCGTAGGTGTCCTCGCTGGCGAGGATCTGCTGCGCGCCATACGCGCTCGCGCCCAGCACGCGCACCGCGTGGTAGTGCGTGAGGACGACGTACCTGATCGGCTTGTCGGTGACCTCGCGGATGCGGCGGATCACGTCCTGCGCCATCGCGGGCGTGGCCTGGGTGTCGGCGACCAGCACGGCGTCGTCGCCGATGACGATGCCCGTGTTCGGATCGCCCTCGGCGGTGTACGCCCACGCATGCTCGGACAGTTGCTCGAAGGTGACCTTCTTTTCCTGCAGGTCGGCCTGCGAGGCGAATTTCTTGGGGGCGTTCATGGGCTGTCTCCGGCTTTGTGGCTTGGGCGGATGTTGATACGCTTGTTGTCCATTGTCAAACGTATTAGACTAAAGCAAACGACGACAACGAAGCGATTCCTGCCATGCCCGCGCAAGACGATCCTGCCGACGAGCGCCCGCAACGCGGCATCCAGAGCATCGAGGTCGGCGGCCAGGTGCTGCGCGCGATGGCGCACACGGGCCAGCCCATGGCGTTGAAGGATCTCGCGCGCGAAGCCGACATGCCGGCCGCCAAGATCCATCCCTACCTGGTCAGCTTCGCGCGCATCGGGCTGATGGAGCAGGATCCCGAGTCGGGCCGCTATTTCCTCGGCCCGCTGGCGCTGCAGCTCGGGCTGATCAGCCTGAAGCAGGCCAACCCCGTGCAGGCCGCCGCGGCCGAACTGCCCGGGCTGGCGCAGCGCATCGGCCACACGGTGGCGATCGCCGTGTGGGGCTCGCGCGGCGCCACCATCGTGCGGCTGGAGGAGTCGCCCGCGCCGATCCACGTCAACATGCGCCAGGGCACGGTCTTCTCGCTGGCCGGCACGGCCACCGGCCGCCTGTTCGCGGCGTACCGCGACGCGCGCGAGATCAAGGCCTTGCTGGACGACGAACGCCGCCGCCAGAAGTCGCACCCCGCGCCGGCCATCGCCAACGTGCCGCCCGCGCGCGCGGTGCCCGCGTGGCGCGAGTTCGAGCGCGAGCTGGTCGAGGTGCGTGAGCACGGGCTCGCGCGTTCCGACGGCGAGACGCTGCCCGGCGTCAACGCGATCGCAGCGCCGGTGTTCGACCACGAAGCCCAGGTCGTGCTGGCCGTGACGGCGATCGGCCCGGCCAGCATCTTCGACCTCGCCTGGCGCGGCGCGATCGCGCGCGAGGTGCGCGCGTGCGCGGGACGGATCTCGCGGCGGATCGGCGGGACGGTCGACGGGTGAGGCTGGCGCGCGGGACTAGCTGTCCAGGTATTGCACGACCCGCTGGCGAAACTCGGCGTCGGTGTCCGCATCGAGCGGGCCGATCGTCAGGACGACGTCGGGCTCGCTGTCCGTGCCGCCGATCAGCACGTCGTAGCGATCCGCCTGCAGGTACGGGATGAGCCGCCTCATCTGCGAGACGAAGTCGTCGTCCGAGCGGTAGATCCGATAGGTCGACCCCGTCGGTGACAGGGTGCGCGAGACACGCACGATGCGTCTCCTGAGGTAGCGCGCGGGGTGCTGCGCAAGATCAGGTTCCACTCTTGCGCATCGTGCCGGACTTGTCTACTGAAAGGTTGTTCATCTGAACGCGGGATGAGCGGAATCCGTCGTGAAGCCGTGGCCGAGGCATCGTCCGTCGAGGCTTCACGATGCAGCCAAAATGCCGCAACGTGGCGGTGTGCGCGAACGGACCGTCAGGCGAGCGTGAAGGCCAAGGCGGGCCATGTCCCGGCGGCCGGCCTGCACGCCGGGCAGCAGTTCCTCGGACGATGTCCTGCAATGTTCGATGGAGGTCGCGCCGGTCGCGCGAAGAACGACATCGGCGAATTCGATGCCGGCGCCCGTGGCGGAACCATCCGGGCCGGTCCAGTAGAACGGCGGTTCGTCCAGGTAGGCGATTCTGCCTTTCATGGGGGGGGTCGAAATGAAGAAGATGTCGCGGCCGGTGCCAGGCTGCGGCGGCGTCCAGCGCGGCCGACAGCGCCGACAGCGCCGGCCCCAGGCGGTCGGGCGGCAGGTAGCCGAAGCCGAGCCGGAAGGCGCGCTCGCTCTCGCCGAACCACGACCCGCACGCGAGCTGCAGGTCGTGCCGCGGCAGCAGCGCCCAGAAGCGCGCGACGGCGGCGGCGTCGAACGCGTCCGTCCGCAATCGCAGGCAGCACAGCGCGCCGCGTCCGGGCGCACCCATTCGACGCGCTCGCGTTCGCCGTCGCACCACGCGGCCAGCTTGTCGAGCGCGTCCGCGAGAAGCTGGCGCCGCGGCGCGAGCACGTGTTCCCGGTGCTGCAACAGGACGGTGGCGAGCGTCTCGTCGAGCACGGAGTCCGAGATCACCGTGTTCATCTTGGCGACGACCAGGCGCGACCGGAGGTCGGCATCCGCCACGGTGAGCCAGCCCGTTCGCAGGCCCGGCGCGCCGAGCGCCTTCGACGGCGGCGCCGACACGATCTACTGCAGTTCGTTCTCGAAGAGTCTTGCGCCGGGCTATCGGATCGGCTGGATCGCGACGCGAGTCCATGCGCAGCAGGTGATGGAGCGCAAGATGGCGTTCAGCCTCTGTGGCCCGTTGCTGCCGCAGGCCGCGTTGGCGGATTTCCTGGCCGGTGGCAGCTACGACGCGCACCTGCGGCGAATGCACCGTACGTTCGAGGAGAACTTGGCGCGCATGTCACGAGCCGTCGAGGCGAGCTTTCCTCCCGAGACGAAGGTGAGCCGGCCGGCCGGCGGCTTCGTCCTCTGGCTGGAACTGCCGAGCGTTTCGATTCGCGCGCCTTGTTCGACGAGGCGCTCGAACATGGCATCTGCTTCGCGCCTGGCGATGTCTTCTCGGCGAGCCGGCGCTATCGCAACTGCCTGCGCCTGAGTGCCGTGGGCGCCTGGAGCGACCGGATGGAAGACGGTGTACGGCGTCTGGGTCAGCTCTTGCGACGGCTGCTGGCTCGGCGGTCGTAGTTCAGGGAAGGCCGGCGCCGTTCCGCCCTGCATCGCCGCGCGGGCGTGGCATCGGCCCGGCAACTCGGCCATCGGACCAACGGACTGAGCCGGAAGCGCCATTGGCTCCTCGGATTGTTTGCGCCGCCCAAAGAATCAATTGCCTTTCAGATTCTTTATCCGGGGGTGTGCCCGAAATAGAGTGAAGCCGTCGATGAAGCGCAAACACACCACGCATCACCGAGGCCCGGCAGGACTGCAAGTCGCGTGAAGCCGGACATCCTCCAACCTCACGAAGCAGGAAGTTCATCATGCAAGTTCGCCAAGCCCTTGTCGCATCCCTCCTCGTCGTCAGCGCCGTAGGCGCGATGTCCCAGGAACTCGATCCGAGTGAAACGCTGCAAGGCAAGAGCCTCGCGGCTCAACGAGAGCAGGCCGAGCAAGCGCATCGTCGCGCCAGCGAGTCGGCGACCGCGGAAGCGCGCGGTACGGACGCAACCCGCCAGGCGAAGGTCGGCGAGAGCGCCGCAGCGCCCGCTGCCAAGGCGGCTCCGGATTCGCAGCAAGCCGAGGGCAAGACCCGTTCGACAGTGCGGTGGGACCTGACGCGCTGGCACCTGGCCCACAAGCCGGTCGTCGGCGAACAAGGCTGACCCATTGCGGCGGTGCCAGAAGCGCAAGACGGGCCAAGCGATGCGAGTCCCTTGGCGCGTTTAGATACCTGCGCGGCCTGTCGCCGCGCGTGTGCTTGTACAGCGCCTCGCAGGGGCCGATCCAGCGACCACGCATGCGCTCCGATTTCGGGCGCGCAGGCAATCGTTCTGGGCAAAGATCGCCACCACCCGATCGATGAAGACACGGACCTTGGCGCTCACGCAGCCATTGGGCGGATGGGGAACGTACACGGGAATGGACGGTGTCCGTCTGTCTCGCGGGAGCGCCGTGAGCGGACCGGAGTTCAGCGCGTCCTGCACGGCGTAGCTCGGTGACTGGATGACATCGAGTGCGGCCAGAGCCGCGGCCACGTCGGCGTTGGTGTCCTTGATGATGAGCCCGTGATTCGGCTTGCTGGAACGAAAAAGCCGACCCGGAGGTCGGCTTTCGTTTCCTGCAGTCAGCAGGAGAAATTGGTGCCGGAGAAAGGAGTCGAACCCTCGACCTTCTCATTACGAATGAGCTGCTCTACCAACTGAGCTACACCGGCGTTTCAACAATGCCCCACAAGTGGGATACCGCGAAGCCTGCCATTCTAGCGCAAGTTTTTTTCGCAAGGCAAGCCTGGTACGAAATCTGGCGTGATGCCGGCGAGACGCCGTGTTGTCGAGCAAACACCGGGGGCCGCGTACGGCGCCCGAGACCGCCCGTCAGGCGAGCCGCGTCTCCTCGTGCTCCAGCAGCCAGCGCGCGGCCTCGGCGAGGTTGGCACAGGTGAAGTCGGCGGGTGGATCGGCGATGTCGCAGGACGCGTGGTCGATCGCGTCGGCGATGCGGACGCACGCGGCCACGCCGGCGGCGCGGCCGGCGAGGATGTCGGACGGCTTGTCTCCCACCAGGACGCAGGCCGCCAGGTCGAGCTTCAGGTCGCGTGCGGCGCGCCGCAGCATGCCGGGTGCCGGCTTGCGGCAGTCGCACTGGCGGCGCCAGGCGGCCAGCGGTGCGTCGGGCAGGTGCGGGCAGTGGTAGACGCCGTCGAGCGCGATGCCGTGGCGCGCGAGCTCGCTGTGCATCCACGCGGTGAGATTCTCGTATTCGGCGGGCCCGTACAGGCCGCGCGCGATGCCCGATTGATTCGTGACGACGACCAGCGCCCAGCCCGCGCGCTGCAAGGCGCGCAGCGCGTGCATCGTGCCGGGCATCCATTCGAAGTCCTCGGGGCGGCTGACGTAGCCCCGATCCTGGTTCAGCACGCCGTCGCGATCCAGGAAGACGGCTCGACGGACAGCGGGCATCACGAAGCCTCCGCGCCGCGCGCTGCCGCGCGAGCGCGCGTCGGAGCGACCGCGCGCGCGCTCATGATTCCTCGACCGTCGCGAGCCGCGTCGAGGCGCGGATGCGATCCATCAAAGACGTCGTGGAGAAGCCGTCGACGAAGGGCAGCGCCACCGCGTGGCCGCCCCAACTGCGCACCAGCGCGCTCTCGGCGAGCTTGCTCATGTCGTCCTCGCCGCCCATCACGTAGACCGATGGGCGCAGCCGCGAAAGCAGCGCGGTGGGCGTGGACTCGTTGAAGATCACGACGGCGTCGACGCTCTCGAGCGCCGCGATCTGGAACGCCCGATCGCCTTCGCGATGCACCGGTCGACCGGGGCCCTTGTCGAGGAGCAGCGCCGACGCGTCGCTGTTGATCGCGACGACGAGGCGGTCGCCGAGCTGGCGCGCCTCGGCCAAGTAAGCGATGTGGCCCCGGTCCAGCAGGTCGAAGACGCCGTTGGTGAACACCGTGCCGGGTTGCGACGCGAAGCGGGCCACGGCCTCGTCCACGTGCATCAATTTTCTGAGCGGGTCGAATTGGTTCATGAGCGGTCTGACGTTGACGGTGCGGTGCCGGCGGCGCATGGGTCGGCGCGATCGCGTCGGCGGGTAAGCGTCGATGTCTCCGGGCCAGTGTGGCGCCGCGGCCTGCGGCGCGCGCGCCTCCGCACTCAGGGAAGCCTTCTTTCGCGGATCGATTTCACGATCTCTCCAGGTTTGATATCGGCAATCGGCTTGCCCGACGGCAGCCCTCGCTCAGGGCTATGTCAGGGCGAAACTTCAGGCTTCAAGCATGCGCCGTCGCGAGAGCCTTCGACGGCAGTGATGCGACTGCGTCGTGGAGCGCACGTGTCACGCGCGCGAGAACATCCGTCCAGTCGCCACGCGTGTCCTGACGGAACAAGCGCATCGACGGATACCACGCGCTCGCCTGCGGAGCCAGACCGTAGCGCCAGTCGCGCGTGGTCGGCAGCATCACGAGCACGGGCTTGCCCAGCGCACCGGCGAGATGGGCGACGGCGGTGTCGCAGCTCACGACGATGTCGAGGTTGGCGATGATCGCTGCGGTGTCGTCGAAGCTCGCGATCTCGCGATCCAGGTCGACGAAGTTCGCTGGCGACGCGAGGGCCGGCAGTTCGTCGCGGCCCGCGCCTTTCTGCAGCGAGAAGAAGCGTGCGCCGCGCACGTCCAGCAAGCCGCGCACGGCCTTGAATCCGGGCGATCGCTCGCGGCTGTTGCGCAGCGCCGGATTGCCGGCCCACACGAGACCGACGGCGAGTTCTCGGCCCGCGCCAGGGCTCGAAGCGCCGAGACGATCGCGCCACTGCCGCGCGAGCGTGTCGTGCGCATGCAGGTACGGCGCGTCCGCGTGCGGGTGCGCGAGCCCGAGCACGTGCGGCAGGCTCATCAACGCGACATGGGTGTCGAACGCCGGCGGCTCGGCGCCACGCGCAACGACGCAGTCGACACCTGGAACTCGCGAGGCCAGCCCCTGAAGGCCATCCATCATCTCCAGCACGACGCGTCCACCACGGCGCGCGACTTCGGGCACGAAGCGCAGGAACTGCAGCGCGTCGCCGAAGCCTTGCTCGGCCCACACGAGGATCGTGCGGCCGGCGAGCGGACGGCCGTCCCAGACCGGCTGCGCGCATGCGCGCGGCCCGGGCTCGCCGCGCTGGAAACGCCATTCGTACTCGCGAAAGCCTTCTTCGAAACGGCCCGCGCGCAGCAGGGCCAGCGCGCCGTTCCAATGCGCATCGACGTGCCTCGGGTCGCATTCGACGGCCGCCTGGAACGCGACGAGCGCGCCGTCCCACAGCCCGAAGTGCTCCAGCGCGACGCCCAGGTTGTAGGCCGGCTCGGGCGCCGCCGGCGCGCAGCGCATCGCCTGCTGGAAGGCCCGCAGCGCGCCGTGCAGGTCGTTGCGGTCGCGCAGCAGGTTGCCGAGGTTGGTCCACGCATCGGCGTAGTCGGGCATGACGCGGATCGCCTCGCGATAGGCCGACTCCGCGGCCAGCGGCTCGCCGAGGCGTTGCTGCAGGATGCCCAGAAGCGTCCACGCATCGGCCCGTTGCGGCAGCGCGGCGGTGGCCGCGCGGGCGTGGGGCAGGGCGTCGGCATCGTGGCGCCGCAGGAACAGCGCGTGCGCACGCTGCAGCGCGCCGGGGCCGGCGAGCTTGGGCGTGGGCGGGGGCGTGGCTGTCTCCATGGTCGCAGGGTAGGCCGGACCGGACCGGCCGGTGGGCCGAAAAGACGGCCTCGCGCGGGCCTTCTCCCCGGTCTCGTGCGAGACAATGCCCGGCGGCGCACGGCGCGCCGCGGGAGCGACGATGGGCAAGGGGCGGTTCGAGGCGTTCAGCGATGGCGTGCTGGCCATCATCATCACGATCATGGTGCTGGAACTGCACGTGCCGCATGGCGAGACGCTGGCCGCGCTGTTCGAACTGTGGCCGGTGTTCCTCAGCTACGTGATCAGCTTCATCTACGTGGGCATCTACTGGAACAACCACCACCACCTGCTGCACGCCACCGCCACCGTCACCGGCGGCATGATGTGGGCCAACCTGAACCTGCTGTTCTGGCTCTCGCTGCTGCCGTTCGCCACCGGCTGGATGGGGGAGAACCACTTCGGTCCGGTGCCGTCGGCCGTCTACGGCGCGGTGCTGATGATGTGCGCGCTTTCGTGGTTCGTGTTGCAAACGTTGATCGTGCGCGCGCAGGGCAAGGACGGTGTTCTGAAGCGCGCGTTGGGCAGCGACTGGAAGGGCAAGGCCTCGCCGTTCCTGTATCTCGCCGGCATCGTGGCGGCGTTCTGCGTGCCGGGACTCGCGCAGGCGATCTACCTGATCGCCGCGCTGATCTGGCTGGTGCCGGACAGGCGGATCGAGAAGGCGTTGGTGCGCGAGGAATAGTGCGGAAGGCATGCCCTCATGATGCCTTCTGATGTGATCGCGAGATAGTCCGCGCCGCGCGCCAAACGCGCGATTTCGCCGTGGTTTGGCGCCGGGCAGTTTTCCGGCGCGCTCGCAGAATCGACTCGTCATGAGAGCCGATTCACACCCCTCCTTTTTCAAACGTGCCGCCTTCGATCGCGTCCTGTTCGGTCGCGCATTCTGCGGCGCGCTGCTGTTGGCCGTCGGCGGCAACGCGCTGAGCCTGCCGGGCAAACGCTTCGTCGGCCGGTACGACTTCGGCTACGCCATCCACGGCGACAAGCCCGCGCGCCCGGCCCAGGTGTTCGACGACGGCAGCGGCAAGATCTACTTCGAGGCGCGCCCCAACCAGGCGATGCCAGCGGTCTTCGCCGGCAGGGATCCGACGCTGCTGGTGCTGCAGCCCGAAGGCCAGTACTTCACTGCGCGGACGTCGGCAAGCGAGTTCACGCTGGTGCTGGGCGGCGCCCGGGCCGTCGTGCGGCGCGGCGAGGCAGTGCTCGGCGAGGAAGCGCTGTCGTCGCGTGACGACGGATCGCGGCTGCTGGCCTCGGCGGATCCCGGCTTGACCGCTGGCGTGGACTACGGTCTGTCGTCGCGCGATCGGCCTTTCCGGAGCGCGGCGCACGAGCAGCCCGTGGTCTTCGCGTCGGGCAGTTCCACACTGCGGCCGGAAGTGCTGGACGCGCTGTCGGCGCTGGTCGTGCGCATCGGCCGCGACACCCCGATCACGGCCATCGGACGCAACGACGCCGGCGCGCACGACGCGCTGGCAACGCTGCGGGCCGAGGCCTTGCGCAACGCCTTGCTGGCGCGTGGCATTCCGGCCAACAACATCCAGCTCGCCGACGATGAGCCCACGGGCGGCGAAGCGCGCCCGCATGCGTCCGCGCTGCGCTGGGTCACGACGCTCGACGGACGCGACGCGGCGGCGACGAGCGCGACGCCATCGATGCCGTTCGACATCACGCTGGCGGATCGCGACATCGCGGGTTCGCTGCGCCGCTGGGCCCGCGCCAGCGGCTACGACGTCGTCTGGGATGTGGCATGGGTCGCGCCGGTCAACGGCGCGATGCGGGTCGAGGCGCCGTCATTCCTCGACGCGGTCAAGCAGGTGGTGGCCGGCCTGCGGGCGCAAGGCTATCCGGTGCAGGCGCAGGCCTATACCGATCACGTCGTCCGGTTCACGGCGTCCGATTGAGCGCCGCTTTGCTGTCCATCACCGCAGGTTCGGCCGTCGACCGTCGACGTCCCGGGAGGAGTGCTGTCATGAAAATCGTCGTCCTATCCGTACTCGCCGCCTTGGCCTGCGCCAGCGGGCTCGCGCTCGCGGGCGAGTCGTTCCAGGCCGTGGCGCAGCCCTGGCATGCACCGGGTGAGGCTGCGCTACCCGTCGTTCCGTATGCCGGCGCTGTCGCGACCGACCCGGCTGCGACGACGCACTGGAGCGTGCTGGTGCAGGACATCACGCTCGCCCGCACGCTCGAACGCTGGGGCGCGCAGGCTGGCTACCGCGTGAAGTGGGACGCGCAGCGCAACTTCCTCATCGGCGCGCCCGACAGCGTCGAGGGCACGTTCGAGACAGCGCTGAGGGCCATCCTCAATTCCGCCGGCGTCCGCCAGAGCGACTATCCGCTCGAGGCCTGCATCTACGCCAACACGCCCCCGCTCGTGCGCATCACGCGCCAGGGCGAGCAGACACACGAGTGCGACGCACAATGAACGCCGGTCGCTTGAGGATCCTTGTCTGGCTCGCCGCGGCGGCGCTCGTCGCGCTGCTGACGGGGTGCGCCGAGCCCGGCGTGACGGAGCACGTGCAGGCCGACCACGCGCTGGGCGTCACCGGCACGTCGTCGCTGCATTCGGATCGCACGCTGGCGCAGCAGGGCCATGGCGCGCCGGGCTCTCAGGGCGACGCCGATCGACGCGCCGCCGAACAGGCCGCCAAACCGGTGTTGCGCCGTGCGCGCAGTCCCTGGGTCGGCTCAGTCAGCGTTCCGATGGGCAGCGACGAGCGCTTGCCAAGCATCTTCACCGAACCGATCAAGCTCAACTTCGACGATGCAGCCACCGGCGGCAAGGTGAGCTTGCGCACGATGGCCGATCGCATCACTGCGGTCACCGGCGTGCCGGTGCGCCTGAAGGCCGATGTGTTCCTCGTCGGCGACACGCCGTCGCGTCCCGCGGCGCCGCCGGCGCTCGCGATCTCCAATCTGCCGACGCTGCCCGCTCGCGCGCCGGGCGGCCCGGAGGGCATCGCGCAGCCGCCCGTGGCCGTCGCCTCGCCGCGCGACACCTCTGTGAACGCCGTGGCGATGCGATGGTCGGGCTCGCTGGAGGACTACCTCGACCTCATCACCGATCGACTGAGCCTGTCATGGGAGTACCGCGACGGCGTCGTCGTCATCGAGCGCCTGCGCACCGAATTCTTCGAGATCGCGGCGCTCGAGAGCGAGACGGACTACCACCTGGCCCTGAGCGGCGCCGACCAGGCCAACGCCACCAGTTCGGGCAACGGCGGCGGTGGCACGAACAGCACGGCAAGCTCCAGCAACGAGGTCAACGAACACGGCAAGTCCAACGTCATCGGCTCGATCCTGGCGGCCATCGGCCAGATCATCAAGGATGTGCCGGGTTCCTCGGTGGTGCGCTCGGACGGCTCGGGCCGCATCGCGGTCACCACGACGAAGGAGACACTGTCCAAGGTGCGCGACTTCGTGCGAGTGGAAAACGAGAGCCTGCTGCGCCAGGCGCAGGTGCAGTTCGACGTCTACAGCGTCACGCGCAACGAGTCCGACGAACGCGGCATCGAATGGAACGCCGTGCTGTCCGCGCTCGGTGGCGCTTACACCGGCTCGTTCGGTTCGCCCACCACGCTGGCCAGTGCCACGGCCGCCAACATCGGCTTCTCGATCCTGACGCCGACGCAGTCGGGCGTCAGCAACGACACCACCACGCACTTTGGTGGCAGCAGTGCCATCCTGAAACTGCTCAGCGAATTCGGCGTGTCCACGCAGCATCGCGAGGTGAGCCTGCTGGCACTGAACCGAACGTGGGATCGCAAGTCCAGCCTCGGCGGCCGCGCCTATGTGAGCGCGACCATCCCGGGCGCCGCGAGCACCACCGGCGTGGGCGCGCCGGGGCTCGTCACGTCCACGGTGACCACCGGCGACCGTTACCTCGCGCAGCCGTTCATTCTCGACAACAACACGGTCGTCCTGAAGTTCGGCATCGGCCTGTCCTCGCTCGTGAACCTGGTGAACTTCACCTCGGGCACCGGCACCTCGCAGCAGACCGTGCAGACGCCCGAGACGACGGCGATCAACGACCAGTCCACCGTGGCGCTCAAGGCCGGGCAGATCCTCGTGATCACGGGGCTGAGCCGCCTGGTCTCCAGCGACGATCGCCGCACGCTGACCGACGACGCGCCGATCGGGCTCGGCGGCAGCAAGATGCAGTCACGCATGCGCGAGGACTTCGTCATCTTCGTGCGGCCGACCATTCTCTGAAAGGACTGCAAGCGATGGCCATCATCGAGCGAATGATCGCGAGCACCGCGCAGGGCGACCTGCTCGGCGGCCTGTTCTGGCGCGCACCGACCGCCGGCCAGGGGCGCAGCCGGGCGCTGGTCGAAGCCAGGGCGCTCACCAATGACGCGACGCATTGGGCGCAGGCACAAGTCGGCTCGCACGTGCGCTATGGCTTGTTCCAGCCGCGCGCCTCGGAGGAAGGCGTGCGCCTGCCCAAGGGCACGCTGGCGGCCGCGGCCTGCTTCTCGCGCCTGGTCGGCCAGCAGGCGCCGAATGCCGCGCTGGTGCTGGCCGTGCCGGCGTCCGCGCAGCGCAAGGAGGACAAGTACTTCGTCGTCTGCCTCGAGGACGGCGTGCCGGTGATCGACGTGTTGAGCAACGAGATCGACGCCCGCAACGCGCTGGGTGGCGAGGATCGACCGATCTGGAGCGACAACCCGGTCGCCTATCCCAATTGCGAGCCTGCGGACTTCTCGTGGCTCGTCTCGGGCGGTGGCCGGCTCGCGCGGCTGCAGCCGATGCCGATCAACCCGTGGCCGATCGTCGGCACCGGACTGGCGGCGGCGGCCTCGCTGGGCGCGTGGCTGCTCGTGCAGCATGTGCATCGCGTCGAGGCCGAGCGCAAGGCCGTGGCGGCGGCGCGGGCGGCCGATCCGACGCCGCGCTATCTCGCGGCGCTGGCCAGCCAGCAGGCGTCCATGGCGACCGACCGCTCGACATTCGTCGCTGCCACGCGCGCGATCTTCGGCTATCGCACGTGGATCCCTGGCTGGAGCCTCGCGTCCGCCGAGTGCAGCGCCCGCGCCCAGGCCTGCACGCGCGACTGGATGCGGCACGGCGGCAGCTTCGACGATCTGCGTCGGGCCTTGCCCGATGACGCGCTCGAGATGCTGGTGCCGCAAGGCAGCAGCGTGCCGGCGCTGGACATCGCCCGCACCCGGCGCCCGTTCACGGTCGCCCGGCACACCCTGCTCGATCCGCGCCGGCCGTTGCGCTCGTTGCAGGCCACGTTCTCCGACGTCGGCCCGCAGTTGCAGCGTTGGCGCACCGCCGACGTAATGGTCGAACTGAAGAAGCCGGCGCTTTGGCCCCGCGTGGCTGAAGTGCCGGCGGCGTTCCAGCATCCGGCCGCCGTGCTGGCGGGCGACGTCGACATGCACAACGTGCCTGGCCCTTTCATCGTCGAGGCCCTGAGCTCGGCACCGGAGTTCGTCAGTTGGGAGTCGGTGCGCGTCGATCTCGGCGAGGGCTCGGATGCGCGCGGCTTGCTCAAGTTCTCTGCCACCGGAGTTTTCTATGTCGCGGCTCGCTAAGCGTCCACTCGCCTCGTTCCGAGGATCGATGTCGTTTGTCCTTGCGTTCGTCGCGCCGCTGGTCGGCGCGCAGACGATCGCGGACTACAGCCGCGCGCAGCGCGCGTTGCTCGAGAGCACGATGAGCCTGGCCGCCGCGCGTTCCGCGGGCCTGGCCGCATCGGCGCCGGCGTTGGCGGCGTCGACGAGTGTCGCGGCCCCGGCGCCGTCGCCGCGCGTGTCGATGCCGCTCGTGGTGCCGGCCGTCCAGGTCAGCGGCGTCTTCGCGTCGCGCGGCGGAGCGGTCGCTGAGGTGGTGGTCAATGCCACGCCCTATTTGCTGGGCGCTGGCCAGAGCGTCCCCGGGACGGCCTGGCACGTGGAAACCGTCGCCATCGACAGGGTGGTGCTGGGCCGTCAAGGCGGCGCAGGTGCCCCCGATGCGGAGGGCGTCCGCAGGATCTTTCCGCTGCCGGCGCTGCACTGAGCGAACTCATGGGATTGTTCGAGATGTTGCGTCGTCGTGAGCAAGCGGAAACCGTGACCGTGCCGTCATTGTTGCCGCACCGCCCGCCCGAAACCCACCCGACGGACCCCGAGCCGTCATCGCGCGCCGCGGCCTCCGAGCCGCGCTTGGCGGCCGTGCTGGGATCGTCTTCCACGAGATCGCCGACCGCATGCCTCGATCGGCGCCTGGTCGGCCCGGACGCGCTGCGACCCGTGGCCATTCCGCAGCCCGACGTGGTGTCCGAACCCGCGTCTCCTGATCGAGCCGCCGGGTTTCGCGACACCGAGGTTCGTCCGGACGCGCTCGCGCATTTTCACCAGTTGCCGCCGTACCAGGCGCTGCTGACGGTGGGTCCGGAAGCGGTCTACCAATTGCCGACGCTGCTGCACGAGAAGCTGATCGCGCTCGATTGCGGCGCACGGCAGGCGCGCCTGGTGCGAGCGACGATGCCGGCCGCCGACAGGCTGGCCCTCGACGGCACGGCCAAGGCGGTCAAGGGTGCGTTGCGGGCGCGCGGCTACGGCGTCGTCGGCGAACTCGTGGCGGAGCCGCACGTGCTCAAGGAGATCCTGCGCAACGCAGGCGCCTCGGGCAAGGCCGGCGCCAAGGGCGGTCCGATGCAACTGTTCGAGCGCTGGATCGCGCTGGCGGTGCCGACCGGCGCCACCGACCTGCACATCGAGGTTCGCCGCAATACCGCCATCGTCCGCATCCGCATCGACGGCCGCATCGAGCCCTTGCCGGACGGGCAAGGCGGCCGCTACAGCCGCAAGGAGGTGGTCGACGCGATCGCCGCGGGTTACAACAGCACGCGCAAGGGCAACAACGTTTCGCAGTACAACGCCGACCAGTTCGTCGACTGCATGATCGATCTCGACCTGCCCGGCACGGCGGGGCAGTTGCGCTATCAGAACGTCAAGGGGCGGCTGGGCCCGAAGACCGTGGTGCGCATCCTGCGCACCGGCGACGAGAACCGCATCCGCTTCGACGCCGCGGGCTACGCGCCCAGTCATCTGCGGCTGCTGCGCCTGGCCGGGCGCGCCGGCAAGGGCATCGTGCTGTTGTCGGGCGTCACGAGCTCCGGCAAATCGACCAGCCTCAAGAGCTTCATCGAGGCGCTGCCCGGCCTTGAGCAGAAGGCCATCTACACGGTGGAGGATCCGATCGAGTACGAGATCGCGGGCGCCCACCAGATCGAGGTGCTGCGCGACATCGCCAACGACGACGAGACGCGCCGCCGCTACGCCGAAGTGATGCGTGCCCTGATGCGATCCGATCCCGACGGCGTGATGCTGGGCGAGATCCGCGACAAGCTGACCGCGCTGTTCGCCCTGCAGATCGCCGAGACCGGCCACCTCGCGATGGGGACGGTGCACGCGCACCTGATCTCCAACATCATCCCGCGCCTGACCAACGACCAGATCGGCGTGAGCCGCCAGGCGCTCACCGGCCCCAACATCCTCAACCTGCTCGTCTACCAGGCGCTGGTTCCCAAGCTGTGCCGCTGCTGCGCGCTGCCGACGGCGCTGGCGCTGCGCGTCGACCCCGACGCACGCGAGATCGAGGAGGTGTTGCGTCGCCGCTTCGGGCTGGCCACCGCGCGACTGCGCTGGACGCGCCCCGAGGGCTGTGCCGCCTGCCAGGGGCGCGGGACGCATGGCAAGACGATCGTCGCCGAGATGCTGCAACCCGACCGCGTCTGGCTGAGACACGTGCGCAACAACGACGACGACGCGGCGCTGCAGCACTTCCGCTCGGTGAGCAACCGTCAGTTCGACAGCCCCGACATGACCGGCAAGACGGTCTTCGAGCACGCGCTCTACAAGGCGTTGCAGGGCGAGATCGATGTGCGCAACTGCGAGGAGTTCGACGGCTTCGAGCGCTTCGAGATCCTTCCGACGGAGCGGCCATGATGTCGATGCGTGCATTCGCCAACTGGTTCGCGTTGATCGAATTCCGGACCAAGCGCGCCGAGTTCTACCGCGACTTCGCCGAGATGTACCAGCGCAACGAGGCGATGGTGAGCTTTCTCGAGGGCGAGGTCGCCAACGCCAACCTGACCCGCCAGCGCAGTCGCGCACGCGCCTTGCGCATCGTGCTGCGTCGGCACCGCGACGGCGAGCACGCGAGCCGGGTCTCGCACCTGCTGGAGGGCGTCGTGCCGCGCGCTGACGCGATGCTGCTGACCGCCGTCGATCGTGCGGCCGACAAGCCCCAGGCCCTGCGCGCACTCGCCGACGCCATCGACAAGCAACAGCAGATGTTGCGACTGATGCTGTCGTACTCGGCGTTGCCCGCGATGACGATCCCGATCTGCTATGCCTTGATCGTGGTGCTGGGCAAGGTGATCCTCGTGATCGACGAGGCCACGCCGGTCTACGCGCAGGAAGCGTTGTGGGACGGCATCAACGGTTGGGCGAAGGACGTCGCGATCTTCGCGCAGGCCTGGGGAACGCAGACCTTGTTCGCGCTCGGCGTGGTGCTCGCCGTCATGCTGTGGTCGCTGCCGCGCTGGCGCGGCCCGGTACGCCTGCGCGTCGAGGCGTGGCCGGTCTACGGCCTCTATCGCGACTTCCAGGCCGGCATGCTCTTCAGCTCGATGGCGATGATGCTCAAGACCGGTGAGACGCTGCAGGGCAGCATCGACGACCTCGCGCAACGTGCCTCGCCGTGGATGCGTTGGCACCTGGGGCGCGTCGTCGACGCCCTCGAGGAGAACCCGACGGCGACGCTCGACGCCTTTCGCCGCGGGTTGCTGTCGGCACATCTGCTTTCGCGCGCCGCGACGCTCAATCGGTCCAGCGCGTCGTTCTCGGATGTCCTGATCCAGCTGGGCACCTCGGAAGGCGAGCGCGTGTTGGTGCGCGTGAAAAAGGCGGCCGTCATCGCGAACTTCGCGCTCGTGGGGCTGTTCGCCTGCGTGGCGACCTTCATGGGCGTTGCATCGATGACCGTGCCGGGCAAGTTCGCCTCGTTGATGGAGCCGTCCAACCTGATGACGCTGCGTGCGCTCTACGAAGCGGAGCATCCCGTGCACTGAACATCGACATCGCGCTGCTGCGCGCCTTCCCGTGCACGCGCACAGAGTCGCGCGTGCTGTCCCGGACGACAAGCGTCCGTTCCACAAGCCAGAGGAGAAATCGAGATGTCCCACACCCACTTCCATCGCCGTGCCGCATGCGCGGCCTCGCCACGTCGCCGCCAGCGCGGCAACGCCCTCGTGTTCAGCATGCTGGGCCTGGTGATCGGCGGCATCGTGCTGGCGCTCGGCATCGGCTACTACCAGAACTCCCAGGCGAATGCGCAGGTCCAAGGCACCATCAGCGAGATCAGCGCCATCATCGGCGGCGCGCAGCAGAACTACGGGCAGTACGGATACAGCGGATTGACGACGGCGGTGGCCGTGGGCTCCCGCGTGATTCCCGACACCCGCGCCGACGCGGGCGGCACGACGGCCACGAACAGCTACTCCGGCGCGATCACGCTGATCGACAACTCGGCCACCACGCCCAGCACGGCCAAGCTGAGCTACGCCAACGTGCCGGCCTCGCAGTGCACGCAGCTGATCAACGGCGCGCAAAGCCTTGCGCGGCGCATCACCATCGGCACGACGGACGTCAAGCCGCTGGACGGCACGATCGACGTCGCGCGCGTCAATACGCAGTGCACGTCCGCGACCAGCGTCGCGATCGACTTCGTCTTCGGCCGCACCTGAGCCCATGTCGTCGCTTCGCATCTCGTTTCACGGCGGCGCCGGTGGCCGGCGCCAGCGAGGCAATGCCGTGGTCTTCGCGTTGCTGGGCCTGCTGATATCGGCACTCGGAGCCGTCGGCGTGATCCAGGCCAATCGCCTGCAGGCCAAGCACGAGGCTGGCAACGGCGAGGCGACGATTCTCGACAACCTGCGCAGCGCCACCAACAACGCCATCTTCGAGGGCATGGCGCTGATCCAGAGCGGCGCGGCCTTCAGCAAGGGCGGCGTGACGATCGCGCCGGTCGACGTCGACGGCGACCTCGTCTGGCGGCCCACGGTGCTCCAGCTGGCGGCGATGGGTTACCTGCCGCCCGGCTGGACCGCGACGACGTCCACGCTGAACGATGCGCCCTACACGATCGCCTTCAGTCGCGTGCCGGTGGGCTGCGTCGCCGCCGCGTGCAACATCGAAGGTCACGTCGTCCTGGCGGGGCCGATCCGCAGCGGCAGCAGCGATAGCGACAGTGCGGTGATCGGCCCGATCCTGGCGCGCATCGGCGCCGACTCGGGCGTCTCGCTGCCCACGGATCCCGCGCACATCGAGGGCTTCGGCAAGACTTGGAGCCTGGACAACCCGGTCGCAGGGCAACCTGCCGGCGTCGTCGCGATCCGCGTGGGCACGTCCTCGTCCGCCTTCGGCGTGTTCGTTCGCATCGGCGACACGCGCGACCCGAGCCTGCTCGGCAATCTCACCGTCGCCGGCAACACGTTGTTCGGCGACGGCACGACGCGCAGCGAGTTCCGCTCCGCGCTGCAGGTCGATGGCCAGCCCGTCGACCTGCGCGACGCCAGCGGCGCCGATTGCGTCTCGCTGCGGCCGGACGGGGTGGTCGACATCCAGTGCAGCGGTTCGCTGTCGGCAAACACCGGCGTCTTCCGCGACGCCTTGGGCCGCACGACGACGATCGCCGGGGCCGGCCTCGTGACGAGCGGCAACGTGGCCGCGGATGGCGGCCTCTCGACGAGCGCGATGACGGCGTTCGGGGCCAATGATCCGCAGGCGCTGGTGGTCAAGGCCGGGGACCTGTTCGTGCGCAACCCGGCGGGCACCGCCTTGCTGCGGGTCGCGGCCAACGGCGACGTGACGGCCGGCAACGACCTGGTGGCCACGGGCGCCGTCACGGCCCAGCGCCTGACCTTGTCGACCACCGTCAACGAAGGGGATGCGTGCAGCCCGGGCCAGGTCGCGATGATGGCCACCGGTGGCCTCGCCACCTGCCAGGGCGCGGCGTTTCGCGCGACTGCGCGTTACGCGCGCCTGGGCGCGGCGTGCGCGACTGCCGGGCTGCAGGCCGTCGATTCCACGACCGCGGACGCGCTGGTATGTCGAGGCGGCTACTACGCCAGCCAGTCGTGGCTGACGTCGTCGCGCGTCTACATGGCGGGCGTTGCCGTCCATCATGGCGATTTCATCGCGGCCGCCACGGCATTGCCGAGCGGATGTCCCGCGACGTCCAGCCCGGTCGCCCCGCAGGCCACGATCTTCTTGTTGCCGCAGACCGACTCCGAGACGCCGAGCAATCCCGTGCTGAACCGCAACGCGACGTGGACGGGTTCGGGCTGGACGATCTCGCTGACCGATGGCGCCGGCGCCGCGACGACCAGCAACGTGGTCGCGGAGGTCTACTGCCTCTATCCCTGAGTCTTGGAGCGAGATGTCAGTCGCGTCGACTCGCCAGCACGGCGGCGTGGAAAAGCGCTGACTTGGCGTCGGTGTAGGCCCCCGGTCGCTCTCGTGCCTGACGGCCAGCTCGGTCTTGAGCTCGGCGTATCGTCGCGCCAACGCGGACTCGTTGCGCAATGCATCGCGAAAGGCAAGCTGGTCATGCCACTGCGCACTGTCCGCACCGACATGCGCAAGTGGTGCGTCCGGTGTCCATCGCGTCAACGCATCAACCACTTGCGGTCGGTCAGCGATGCCCTGCTCTCGCTGACGTCGTCGACGGATGGATTTCGTTCTGGTGGCCCGCGCGGGAATGTGGAGCCCGCCCGGGACGAAGGCGCTCAGCGCGCCAGCGCCGATGGCCCGGCTGCCGCCAGCTTGCGCTTCAGCGTCGGAATGTCGGACGTCTCGCGCATCGCCTCGCTGGCCTCGATCTCGCCGCGGCGCACGAGTTCGACCAGGCGGTTGTTCATCGGCACCCATTCGCTGGCGCCGAGGCGGTTGTCCTCGCGGATGGCGCTCTCGAGGCCGATCCAGTCGCCGCGTTCGATGTACTGCGTCACCTTGCCGGTGTTGAACAGCACGTCCGCCGCCATCAGGTAGCGCTTGCCATCCTTGGAAGGCACCAGCGCCTGGCGCACCACGGCGATCAGGTTGCCGGCGAGCACGGAGCGCATCACGTCGGCGCTGGTGCCGGTGTACGACAGGATCTTGCGCATCGTGCCGGTGACGGACTTGCCGTGCGTCGTCGCGATCATCAGCGAGCCGGACTCGCCGCCCTGGATCGCCTGCTCGGCGGTCTCGGCGTCGCGGATCTCCGAGGTGAGCAGGACGTCGGGGCTCATGCGCAGGGCCTCGCGCATGCCGTCCGCGAAGCTGAGGACGTCGTAGCCGACCTCGCGCTGCGTCACGATGGACTTGCGCGGCGCGATCTTCTTCTCCACCGGATCCTCGATCGTGAGGATATGGCCCGAGTGCTGGGCGTTGTGCCAGTCGAGGATGGACATTGCCGTCTCGCTCTTGCCCGAGCCGGTGGGGCCGGTGATGACGATGAAGCCGCTCGTGGACTCGGTGAGCGTCGAGACGAGATTGTGCGGCAGGCTCAGGCTCGTCAGCGCGGTGATGTCCGGCGGCGTGATGCGCATCACCAGCGCGAGTTCGCCGGTGCCGTGCATGAACAGGCTGTAACGCAGCGAGTGGCCGCCGCGGCCGTCGAGCCGGATGTTGACCGAGCGCTGGCGCGCGAGCACGGGCTTGATGCGCGTGTCCCAGTAGTCCTGCACCGACTGTTGTTGGCCGCGGTCGCCGCGGTGATGCCGCGCCGCGCCGTCGACGTAGCCGGCGAGGTAGGTGACGATGTGCTCGCGCGTGACGACGAACGGCGGGATCGCCGAGAACAGCTGGTGCAGCGGCAGCGTGCCGCGCGCGGACTTCGCGCGGATGACCTGGCCCTCGTGGATCATGATGTCGGTCATCGACGGCGCGAACATCAGCGCGTGCTTGACCGCGGCGCCGATGCCGTGTTGCTTGTCGGAGGGCAGTTGCAGCGGCTGCTGGAGCGTAGGGATGTCGGACATGGCGGTCTGGCGGGGTTGGCTTGACGTGTGCGCGCTCAGCGCGCGGGCGGAAGGTAGGCGAGCTCGCTGAACGTGGCGCGGGCGCCGCCCTCGCTGGACGGCATGGCGGTCACCGGAGGCGACGACGTTGCGACCGGTGCCGACGGCGGCGGTCGTCCGGGTGCCAGCGTGCGTTCGGCGGCGAAGGGCAGCGCGCCGGCCGGCATCGCGTTCCAGCGCATCAGGATGGCGGCGATCCGGTTGGCGTACCAGGCGGCGCGGGCCGGTGTCTGCGAGTGGTACGCGCCGACCGCCTGCCAGCTGTCGCCGTGCCGGTCGACCTGGCGTCGGTAGTGCCAGGCCGCGACTTCGGCCGAGACGCAACCGTCCGCCAGCGCCGCGCGATCGATGCCGTAGCGTCCCAGTTCGGACAGGTGCACGCTGTTGATCTGGAACGCACCCATATCCATGCTGCCATTGGCGTTGCGTCCGACTGCCGCGGGCTGCAGCCGGCTTTCCTGCCAGCCGATCGCGCGCAGCACCAGCGCGTTGACCTGATGCCGCGCGGCCGCCTCGTCGATGCAGTCCGCGTGCGCAGCAGCGCTCGCGACGCCCAGTGCGCAGGCGAGCATGGCGCGCGCGCGGGAGTGAAATCGGCTTCGAAGAGGAGAGGACGTCGCAGTGGAACTCACGAGCCCATTCTGTAAGCTGCGGCCGGATCTCCCAGGCGCCAAATCGCGGGTTTCGGGCGCTTTGGCCGTCCGCGGCGATTCCAGGGAAGTCGTCCGCACATCCTTCGGGTCGACGAGGACATTGCCCTGATTACAGATCAAACCATCCGTTGGTGGCGCTGGAGAGCGCGCCCGGCGGCTTGGCGGCCGTCGAGGCTTTCCTGACGCGCGCGGTCGACCAGGCCAGGGCCGCCGTGTCGCCGACATGCCTGGGCGTGGGCGCGGTGTGCGAGTTCGGGCGCACGAACGCCGAGGTGGTCGCGTTGACCGGGAGCGCCGGCCGGCTGCTGTCCGCGGCGCTCAAGCGCCGCTTGTGCGAGGCGTCGCCCAAGACGAGCGGTTCGGACATCGACGAGGCCGCCGACTTCCTGATGGCGACCCTGACGGGCATCAAGGTGGCGGCGCGCGCGGGCATGCCGCGCGACAAGTTGATGGGCATCGCGCGCCGGGCGCTGCGAAGCCTGCGTTGAGGCGCCTGCACGGCAGGGCTTTTTTTGTCTTTATCTGGACCAATCGATCCATAAATGAATGAGCATGACGGGGAATCTTCCAGGCAAGCGGGCCATCGTGACCGGTGGCTCGCGCGGCATCGCGCCGCGATCGTCCGGCGGCTGGCCGCGGAGGGCGCGCGCGTGGTCTTTACCTACGCCGCGTCGCGGGGCGCCGCGACGGCGTTGCAAGGCGCGATCCGCCAGGGCGTCGAACGACTGGGCGGCCTCGACATCCTCGTCAACAACGCCGGCATCCTGCTGCATGGCGGCGTCGACGCGTTCGCGCTGGACGACTTCGAGCGCATGTTCGCGGTGAACGTGCGCGCCGTGTTCGTGGCCGTGCAGGCGGCGAGCCCGCTCCTGGGCGGCGGCGGGCGCATCGTCACCATCGGCAGCGTCACCGCGGATCGCGCGGGATTCGCCGGGGCGTCGGTCTACTCGATGACCAAGGGCGCCGTCGCGTCGCTCACGCGAGGCCTCGCGCGCGACCTGGGCCCGCGCGGCATCACGGTCAACACCGTCGAGCCCGGTCCGACGAACACCGAGATGAACGCCGCGCCCGACTTGCTGGACAGGCTCGCGCCGATGATGGCGCTGGGCCGCGTCGGCAAGGACGCGGAGGTCGCCAACCCGGTGGCCTGGCTGGCCGGACCGGAGAGCCGCTACGTCACGGGCGCAGCGCTGACCGTCGACGGCGGCTACCTTGCGTGACGCGGGACGCGCGCGCGAAGCGCGTCGGGCTCAGCGGCGCTGGCCGAGCGCGCGTGCCGGCAGGAACAGCAGCGCCGTCAGCAACGCGAAGACGGCGCTCACGCTGATCCCCACGAGCCGGAACGGCAGCGACAGCAGCCAGACGATCGGGTACAGCACCAGCGCCAGCAGGGCCAGCGGCCAGCAGAAGACGAACAGCAGGCACCAGAGGATGAACGTGAACATGGCAGGCTCGCTAAGGACGGGGCCGCGAGGGCCTCGGATGTCGCCACGATGCGACGAGCGCGGCCGGCCGTCAACCGCGGCGCGACGAATCGACCGGTTTCGTCGACAGGCTGTGCCGGCCGACGATGCGCCGGCGCGTCGGCAGGCAGCCCGGCGCCGGGTCGAGCAGAATGGCGCATCGCCCCCATGCCCACGTCCAAGCCACCATGACCGCCCCTTCCGTCACCGAACTGAACCGCATCGGCGCCGACTGCCTGCCCGGCCACCTGGGCGTCGCGATCACGCACGCGGACGCCACCGAGGTGCGCGCCGAGATGGCCGTCTCGATGAAGCTGATGGCGCCCAACGGCTACCTGCACGCCGGCAGCGTCGTGACGCTGGCCGACACGTCCTGCGGCTATGCCTGCATCGTCAACCTGCCCGAGGGCGCGACCGGCTTCACGACGATCGAGCTGAAGTCCAATTTCCTGGGCACGGCGCGCGAGGGCACGCTGGACTGCGTCGCCACGGCGCAACACCGCGGCCGCACGACGCAGGTCTGGGACGCCGTCGTCACGCATCGCGAGACGGGCAGGACGGTGGCGCTGTTCCGCTGCACGCAGATGATCCTGTGGCCGCAGTCGGCATGAACAGGGCAGTCGACATGGGCAGCATCGACAACGTGCGCCGCCTCGTCGAGATCCGCGCCTATCGCCTGGTGCCGGGCACGCGCGAGGATTTCCACGCCGCGGTGACGATCCGTGCGCTGCCGATGGTGCGCGCCTACGGCATGGACATCGTGACGCACGGCCCGGTGCCCAACGACGACAACGGTTATTTCCTGGTGCGCTCGTTTGCGAGCCTGGTCGAACTGACCGCGCAGGAGGACGAGTTCTACGGCTCGGTGCCTTGGCGCGAGGGGCCGCGCGAGGCGCTGGTGTCGCGCATCGAGACCTACGTCGACACCTTGCTGTGGCTGAGCCCGGCGGCGATCGACGACCTGCGCGCGGGCAACGTGCCGCCGCCTGTGCACGCTTGACCACCAGGCGCCGACGGCTTTCGCGGGCGAACACGCCAACGCACGGCGCAGGCGCGTGCGCGCCGGCTCGCGTGGCGCACGCGCGGCGCGCCCCGCGCAGCCTCAGGCCGCGGGCGCTTCGCCTTCGGGCGTGCCGGCTGCGGCCGGCTGTTCCTGCCCGGTCGAGTCGTTCGAGTTGCTGCTGCCGCCGCCGGACGACTTCTTGTGCGCTTTCTCTTCCTTCTTCTTTTTCTTCTCGAGTTCGCGCTGGCGCTTCTCGTACGAATAGTTTGGCTTCGCCATTGTTTCCTTTCAGTGGATCCCCACACGATACCCGATAGCGCGGGGGCTGCAGGAACATCATGGGAAATGCGCCGGGAAGCGGCGTCAAACAGGCGCTTTAACGGCCCGATGGCCGCGGGCGATCCGCACGGCGTGGCTCGCAAGCCACGTGCACCTCAGCGAGCATCGGGCGCGGCGCCCTGGTCGCACTTGCGGCAGGCCAGCGTCTGCCCGAGCGCGGCGTCGCGGCCCGCGGGCGTCTGCGTCCAGGGGCGATTCGTCCAGGGCGGATCGTGGCGCATGTGCTGGAAGTGGCCGCAGGCGAGTTGCGCGACCCAGTCGCCGTGTTCGTCGAGGTGGAAGCCGACGATGGGCTGATCCATCGATCTCAACGCGTGGGCGGCTGATGGATCGACAGCGTGTTGCCGTCGGGATCGTGGAACCACGCGACGCGCGAGCCGTCGGGGGTGTCCCAGATGCCGTCGGCGTCCAGCGGCAAGCCCGGGAAGCGCGCCATCGCCACGCCGTCCGCGGCCAGCGCGCGCACCGTGGCGGCGAGGTCGGCCACTTCCCAGCCGAGCGCCGTGTAGGGATGCGGCGCGACCGTCTCCACGCGCTGCAGGCGCAACTGCGTGCCGTTGGCATCGAAGATCAGCGAGTAGCCGTTGTCCTCGGTCAGAGCCAGGCCCAGCTTGCCCGCGTAGAACGCGCGGGCGCGGTCGGCGTCGGCGGTGGCGATGAAGCAGACGAGAGCGGACTGGTTCAGCACGGCGGTCTCCTCAGCGGGACGAATCTCAGTTCTTGCTTGTGGATACCGCGGACGCCGCCAGCGCCTGCAGCGGCGCGGCGGGCGCCTCGCAGCCCAGCGTCTCGCCCACGCCCTTGAGGAAGGCGCGGCGCACCTCGTTGGCGAGGGCGGCGCAATCGCGCTGCGACGGCAACGCGTACAGCGCCTTGACGGCGGACTCCAGCACCACGGGGATCTTTTCCTGCACGAGGTCGAGATCGGCCAGCGGCGCCTCGACGGCCTTCCGCAGCTGGACGCCTTCCTTGGCCGCGCCCTTGGCGGTGTCGGGCGATGCGCAACCGGCCAGACAGAGCGCCAGGCCGGCGGTCACGAGAGTCGATGGGGTGGTGACGTTCATCGACGAGAACGGATCAGCGTTCGGCGGGCGCCTGCTCGCCGACCCGCGCGCGCCAGCGCAGCAGGCCGATCGCATACGTGACGTAGTAGCCGGCGAGCGTGCCGAAGATCGCCATCGTCAGCGGGCTGGCGCCGATCTGCATCGCTTGCGAATCGAGGCCGCGGCCGGCCGTCTGCAGCACCACGAAGCGCCACGCGAGGCGCACCACCAGCAGCAGCGACAGCGCGATGCCCAGGTGCGCGTTGGGCGTGTAGAACAGGCCCGCCGGCGTCGCCTCGAACTTGGTCAGCTTCGTGCCCAGCACGCCCAGGAAGACGCCGACCAGCGCGCCGCAGAGCGCCGCGACGCCCGTGGCCGGATGCGCCAGGCTTGTTGCGAGCAGCAGCACGAAGATCAGCGGAAACACGACGACGGTGATCCACGGGCGCACCTTGGACAGCCGCTGCCGGCCGATCACGCGGCGGATGCGTGCATAGACGCGCCAGACGACGAGGGCGGCGAACGCGACGACGATGAGCAGGTGGGTGTCGATGGTGGTGGGCATCTGCAGAGTAGTCCAGGTCAGAACAGGAAAGGCACGATCGCTCTCACGCGCGCCCGGTACGCATCGTAGGCGATGCCGAAGCGCTCGCGCATCCAGCGTTCCTCGAGGCGGTACTTGCGCAGCGCGGCGAGGTAGAAGATCGCCACGGCGAGCAGCCCGCGCCACTGGCCCAGCGCGATCGCCGAGCCGAGGAAGCCGAACAGCAGGCCCGTGTAGATCGGATGGCGCACGAGCGCGTACGGGCCGCTGGTGACGAGCTCGTGATCCTGCTTCAGCGTGACGATCGCGCTCCAGTTGCGGCCGATGGTGCGGCGCGCCCAGACGGCGAACGCCAGGCCGCCGCAGGTCACCGCGGCGCCCAGCCAGAACACCCACGGCGCCCACGGCATGAAGCGCGTCTCCAGGCCGAGCACGTCGAAGCGCGGCGACCACAGGATCGCGGCGGCCAACGCCATCGGCCCCAGGTGCAGCACGCGCGATACGAAGGGCTCGCGGCGCGTCGTCTCCTTCACGTCGTGCGAGCTGAGCCACCAGTAGAACGCCCACGCCGCCCACAGCGCCGGAAAGAGCCAGCGATGGAGTTGCGTGTCGAGGTCGAAAGTCATGCCCGGGTTGCGCGAAGAAGCAGTCGGTCGATGGCCGCGCCGGCCAGCACGCCGACGCCATAGGCCGCGAGGTTCTGCCATGAGAACACATGCCCCAGCAGCAGGTGGCCGACGGCCGTGTGGCGGAACTGCACGAGCCACGGCGCCTGCCACAGCTTGGCGAGTTCGACGGCGACGCTGGTCGCCATGGCCAGCAACGCGACGTCGGGGGTGCCCGCGCGCGGGCGCAGCGCGCGCCAGGCGAAGACGACCATCAGCGCCCACAACGCGTCGCCCGGATACTTGCCGAGCGCGGGCGGCAGCGCGTCGGGCCAGCGGCGCGACGCCAGGCCCAGCGCGATCGTGGCCAGCATCGCGGCCAGGGCCGCGAGCCGGCGACGCGATTTGTCGTCAGCGGCGATGCTCATCGACCGTCTCGCTGCCATTCGTAGCGCAGGTCGCCCAGTTGCATCACCGGCTCGAAGCCGCGCTCGACGAGATCGAAGCCGTGCCGTTCGTAGAAGCGCCGCGCGTTCGCGTTGGTGGCGAAGGTGTAGAGCCACAGCTTGCCGCTCGACGCCGCCTTCGCGTGATCGAGCAGCCGCGTGCCGATGCCTTGCCCGAGGTGGTCGACATGGACGTAGAGCTGCATCACCGAGTCGGGCGTGAACGCGCCGAAGCCGACGAGCTCGCCGTCGCGCAGCGCGAGCTGCACGCGGGTCTCGGCGCGGACGTGCTCGTCGAAATAGCGCAGGTGGTCCTCGACCGGATTGGGCACCGGCGCGCCGACGCCCAGCGCGAAGCTGGCGCGCCACAGGGCGACGAGGTGTGCGCGGAATTCGGGGCGATAGGGTGTCAACTCGACGAAGGCGGGCATCGGGCGGCAAGCGCTGAAAGGCACATTTTCGTGCTTTCGGCGCGGGTGTCCGGCGGGCCATGTCCGCGAGCTTGCAACAGGGCTTGCATTGGCCATCGCCGAAGCCTAGACTGTAGTTAAATACAGTATCGATGACAGGCAATGACTCCCTGCCGCGATACGAACCACGGCCGGTTCTCCGGGCGGTCCAGCGCGTCATCGCGCACTCCGCCGCTCGTGCCTCGCGCACGGGCCACGTCGGCTTGTATCCGGGTATCGCTGCAGCCTGCTGCAGTCGATTCGCACGCACCGACCTTCTCGATTCCGTCATTGCCTGCCGCAGGTTCCGGCCTGCCGGGCGCCACCGTCTCTCCGCCATGGCTTCGCTTCCTGCCTACGCCGAACTGCACTGCCGCAGCAACTTCAGCTTCCTCACCGGCGCGTCGTCGCCCGAGGAACTGGTCGAGCGCGCCGCCACGCTGCGCTACACCGCGCTGGCGGTCACCGACGAGTGCTCGCTGTCGGGCGTGGTGCACGCCTACGAGCAGGCCAACGAACTCAAGTTTCCGCTCATCGTCGGCGCCGAGATGCGGCTCGAGCCCACGGTCGGCGGCGTGGCCATGCGGCTGGTGATCCTGGCCACCACCCGGCGTGGCTACGGCAACCTGTCGCAATGGATCTCCGTGGCGCGCCGGCGTGCCGAGAAAGGACACTACGACGCCCGCACCAGCGACCTGGAAGGGCATGTGCCCACGATGCCGCACCTGGCCGGCCTGCCCGATTGCCTCGTGCTGCTGTTGCCCACGGCGGGCCCGGTGCCGCTGGGTGCGCTGGAGCCCGGTGCGTCGGGTGGCACCACCGGGTCGGCCGTGCGCGTGGCGGTCGACGACGGGTCGCCCGCGGGTCATGCGAGTGCCGCGGCAGGCGCCGCGCCGGTCAACGCCCGGTTGTCCCGCATGAGCGTGATTGCCGCCGCACGGGCCAGCGCGGCGGCGGCGATCGCATCGAATGCGCCCGGTGCGGGGCGTCCGCGCGGGCGCGAGACGCGCGAGTCTCGCGACGGCCCCAGCGGCGACGGGCCGCTCGAGCCGCCGGCGCCTCCCAGGCTCGCTTCGCAGGCCAAGGCCAGGCGCGTTGCCAGGTCGTTGCCGCCGCCTCGGCCGTCCACGGTCTTGTCGTTCGAATCGCTGTTCGCCCAGGCGCAATGGCTCAGGACGTGGATCGGTGAGGATCGTGTCTGGCTCGCGATGCCCCTGCTGATGCAGGGCGACGACGACGAGGTGCGCGAACGCGTGAAAGCCGTGGCCGCCGCCACGGGCCTGCGCATCACCGCGGCGGGCGATGTGCTGATGGCCACGCGCGCCGCCAAGCCCTTGCAGGACGTGCTCACGGCCACGCGCCTGCGACGCACCGTGGCCGAGTGCGGCCACGCGCTCGCGCCCAACGCGGAGGCGCACCTGCGCGCGCGCGCGCGCCTGCAGGCCTTGTACGAGCCGGAGTGGTTGGCCGAGACCGTGGCGATCGCGGGGCGCTGCAAGTTCTCGCTGGGCGAGTTGAAGTACGAATATCCGCAGGAGATCGTGCCGGCCGGCGAGACGCCCACCAGTTGGTTGCGCAAGCTCACGGAAGCCGGTGCGTCAGGTCGCTTTCCGGCAGGTGTGCCCGAGAAGGTGGAAAAACTGATCGAGAGCGAGCTCGGGATCATCGCGCGCCTGAAGTACGAGGCCTACTTCCTCACGGTGGCCGACATCGTCGCCTGGGCGCGGGCCAACGGCATCCTGTGCCAGGGCCGCGGAAGCGCCGCCAACTCCGCGGTGTGCTTCTGCCTGGGCGTGACCGAAGTCGATCCATTCATCCGCGACGTGCTGTTCGAGCGCTTCATCAGCGAGGAGCGTGGCGAGCCGCCCGACATCGATCTCGATTTCGAACACCAGCGCCGCGAAGAGGTGATCCAGTACCTCTACAAGAAGTACGGACGCCATCGTGCCGCGCTCACCGGCGTGATCATCCGCTACCGGACGAAGTCGGCGGTGCGCGACGTGGGGCGCGCGCTGGGCATCGACCTCGATCGCATCGATGCCGTCACGCGCTCGCTGCATCACGTGGGTGGGGACGCGGCGCCCAGTGGTGCGAAGGAGCGGCTCGCCATCGCGCTCAAGGAGCAGGGCTTCGATCCGGAGGCCAGGCTGGGATTCCAGTGGATCGCACTGAGCCTGCAACTGCGCAACCAGCCGCGCCATCTCAGCCAGCACCCCGGCGGCTTCGTCATCGCCAAGGACGATGTGGCGCTGTACGTGCCGGTCGAGAACGCCGCCATGGACAAGCGCACCGTGATCCAGTGGGACAAGGACGATCTCGACGTGCTCAAGCTGCTCAAGGTCGACATCCTCGCGCTGGGCATGCTCAGCGCGCTGCGGCGCGGCTTGCTGTTCGTCGACGAGAAGATGCGCCAGATGATGCCGGGGCCGCCACCGCCGGGCTGGTTGATCGAAGTGAAGCGGCAGCAACAGGCCGAGAGCCGCCAGCGCGCAGACGGCCCGGCCAGCGGCCGTGCGGGCAACAGCGGAACCCGCATCAAGCGCACTTCGAACGCCTTTTCCAGTGCAGGCGCAGCGGCTGCCATGGGCATCGTGGCGGAGCGTGTGGCGCTGGACTGCGAAGCAAGCCTGCAGGACATCCCGGCGGAGTGCAAGGCGGTCTACGACATGCTGTGCACCGGCGATTCGGTGGGGGTGTTCCAGGTGGAGAGCCGCGCGCAGATGAGCATGCTGCCGCGACTGCGGCCGGCCAAGTTCTACGACCTGGTGGTCGAGGTGGCCATCGTCCGTCCGGGGCCGATCCAGGGCGGCATGGTCCATCCTTATCTGCAGCGGCGCGAACAGAAGGAGCCCGTCGTCTATCCGAGCAAGGAGGCCGAGAAGGCGCTTGAGCGCACGTTGGGCGTGCCCATCTTCCAGGAGCAGGTGATGCAACTGGCCATCCTCGCGGCCGACTTCACACCGGGCGAGGCCGACCAGTTGCGGCGCGGGATGGCGGCCTGGAAGCGCAAGGGCGGGCTGGAGCCATTCAGGGAGAAGCTGATCAGCCGGATGGTGGCCAAGAACTACGACCCGGACTATGCCAACGCCATCTTCAAGCAGATCCAGGGCTTCGGCGAATACGGTTTCCCGGAGAGCCACGCCGTCAGCTTCGCGCTGCTGGTCTACGTCAGCGCGTGGATCAAGCGCCACCATCCCGACGCCTTCCTCGCCGCGCTCCTCAACAGCCTGCCGATGGGCTTCTACGCCGCACCCCAGCTCGTGCGGGACGCGCGCGCGCATGGCGTCGCGGTGCGGCCGGTGGACATCACGATCAGCGACTGGGATTCCACGCTGGAGCCGCAGGCGCCGCACGAGGCCGTGGCCGCTTGCGCCGAGCGTGCCATTCCGGGCGGCCAGTGCGCGGTGCGGCTGGGGCTGAACCGGGTGAGCGGCCTCGGCGAGGACGAAGGCCGGCGCATCATGGCCGCGCGCGCACAGGCGCCGTTCGCCAACGTGGAAGATCTCGCGCGGCGTGCCGAACTCGATTCGCAAGCCATGCAATGCCTGGCGGCCTCCGACGCCTTGTCCGGGCTGGCCGGCCAGAGGCGCGACGCGATCTGGGCCGTCGCGGGGGTCGACACCCGCGCGCCGCCCATGCTCGAGGCCACCCGCACGGTGGAGGACGCCAACCCCGAGTTCGAGGCGCTGAGCCTGGGCGACGCCGTGCTGGCCGACTACCGCGCGCTGGGCCTGTCGCTGAAGGGCCATCCGCTGGCGTTGCTGCGTCCGGCGCTGGCGCCGTTCAAGGTGCAGCAGGCGGCGCTGCTCAACGCCGAGTACCGGCCGGGCCAGCTCGCGCGCGCCAGCGGGCTGGTCACGCATCGCCAGCAGCCCGGTACCGCCAAGGGTGTCGTGTTCGTGACCTTGGAGGACGAGACGGGCAGCGTCAACGTGATCGTCTGGCCCGCCGTGGCCGCGGCCCAGCGCAAGCCGCTGCTGGCGGCGTCGCTGCTGACGGTCTACGGCGTGTGGCAGCGCGAGGGCGATGTGCGCCACCTGGTGGCCAAGACGCTGGTGGATCACTCGCCGATGCTGCAGGGGCTGGTCACGCGCAGCCGGGATTTCCACTGAAAAGGAGACGATCGGAGCGCGCGATGCCAGCGCACCACGACCACACAGCTTGCCGTTCACCACTCATCGATCTTTGTTGCCACCGCGGCTGTCGCCTGTCGCCTGCCGCTCGTTGGCTGAGGTACAGCTGCTCGCTGTTTGTTTTCGTGGCTCGCTTTCAGCAGCCAGCCAGCCAGCCAGTCGCTCCGCTCCCGATGCCCACGGCTCGCGGCCCGCCCAGCTGTGCGGCCATGTCATCACATTCAGGAGACAGAGGAGCTTGGCTCAACGCTCCGCCGACAACCGCTCTCCGGCGCTTGGGCTCGTGGGCTCGTGGGCTCGTGGGCCCGGCGGTCTCGCAGGAGCTTGCAAGTCGCCGCCGCACGGCCGCACCGGCCCCGCCATCCCTCGTCTCGTGTCGCATGCCTGCGACGTCCGACGGCAATTCCCCGGACTCCGGATCGACGCGCGAGCCGATAATTTCGGTCTTGCCCTTCACGCGATGAGCGCTCGGCCCTGGCTGGATGCCGAACGACTCGACAGCCGCGTCCGGCCTCGCCGTCCGCTTCGGCCTTCAGCCCCCGGATCCTTCGCGCTAACATCCTCCGAGGACTTCTGCCCGAGATGAATCCATTGCCCGCCTGCCCAGCCCCATCCGCCCCGGTGCGCATGTCGCGCCGCTCGAATCGATCGGCGTCCGGCATGGCGTGCGCGCTTTCCCCGTCTTTCGCCGCCGCTAGCCTCGTTGCCTGCGCTACGCTGGCGTTCGCATGCGCGGGCGCGCACGCAGGCACGGCCGAGGGCTACGAGGCGGGCCGTCACGGCGACTATGCGACGGCATTGCGCGAGTTCCAGCCGGCGGCGGAGAAGGGCGACCGCGACGCGCAGCTGGCGCTCGCCGACATGTACCTGCGGGGGTATGGCGTCGCGGTCGACCCGGCGATCGCGGCGCGCTGGTTCCGCAAGGCGGCCGAGCAGGGCGATCCGCGCGCGCAGACCAATCTCGGCTTCCTGTACGAGCAGGGCAAGGGCGTCGCGCGCGACTTCGAGGAGGCCGCGAAGTGGTATCGCAAGGCGGCCGACCAGGGCGAGCCCACTGCCCAGAGCAATCTCTCGTACATGGCGCTGATCGGCCGCGGCGTGCCGCAGGACGACACGCAGGCCGCGCACTGGGCCACGCTGGCCGCGCAGCAGGGCCTGGCGGTGGCGCAGTACCGGCTGGGCGTCTTCTACACGAACGGCCAGGGCGTCGAGCGCGACGACGCCACCGCGCTGCACTGGTACCAGGCCGCGGCCGACCAGGGCGACGCGCGGGCGCAGAGCGCGCTCGGCTGGGTCTACAGCGAAGGCCGCGGCGTGCCGCGCGATCCGGAGGCGGCCCTGCGCTGGCTGCGGGTCTCGGCGTCACAGGGCGATCCGACCGCGGAGCACAACCTCGGCATGGCCGAGCTCAACGGCCGCGGCGCACCGCGCGATCCGACGGCGGCCGAGCGCTGGATCCGCAAGGCCGCGGAATCGGGCTACGCGCCCGCGCAGGTCAGCCTCGGCCTGATGTACGCCGCCGGCGACGCCGTGATCGCCGACGAGAAGCAGGCCGTCGAGTGGTACCAGAAGGCCGCGGCGCAGGGCAATGCGTCGGGCCAGAACAATCTCGGCTGGATGCTCACCAACGGGCTGGGCGTCACGCGCGACGATGCCGCCGCGCTGCGCCAGTTCAAGCTCGCCGCGCGCAAGGGCAACGCCTTCGCGATGGACAACCTCGGCTGGATGGCCGAGGAAGGCCGCGGCCAGCCGGTCGACGCGGCCGAGGCGCAGCGCTGGTACCGCCTCGCCGAGGCGCGCGGCAACGCGCCCGCCCGCAATCATCTCGCGCTGCTGTACGCGCGCGGCAAGGGCGTCACGCGCGACGACGTCGCGGCGGTCGGCGGCTTCCGTGCCGCATCGGCGCAAGGCCTCGCGCCGGCGCGCCACAACCTGGGCTACATGGTGGCCAACGGCCTCGGCGGCGTGCCGCGCGCCGATCTTGCGGCCGGCGTCGCGCTGCAAAGCCTGGCCCGCGAGGCGTCGCCGCCCAGTCCCGAGGAACTGCCCACGCTCGATCCGTCCAGGCTCTCGGCGAGCGATCGCGTGCGCAGCCAGCAGTTGCTCGCCGCGTTCAGGAGCAACGCCAACGTGCTGGCCGTGCTGGACTCGGTCGCCGGGCCGCCCGGCGCGAACTCGCTGGGCACGCCCGCGGGCAATGGCAACGTGTCTGGCAACGGCACCGACGGCCACAACATCGTGCCGCCGTCCGCGACGCAGCGCTGACCCGCTCCAGGGGCGGCGGCCGGCCAGAATCAGTCGACCATGACAGGCAGCTTTTAGCTGCCCTGCCTTTGCATTTCTGATTTTTCGACGATCGCTTTCGGTCCGCCGATCCTGTTCGGGTGATTTCCGCCGCGAGTCGCCAGCCGCCACCACATCGCCCCAAAGCATCGAACCCCCGCAAGCCCGCCCCGCGCGACCGCTCGCTACACTCCCCGCCATGCTCCTGCTGCTGTCCCCCGCCAAGTCCCTCGACTACGAATCCCCGCTGCCCGAGCCGGTGCTCGCTGCCCGCGCCGCCCTCAGGCCCACCGCCACCGCGCCACAGTACGCCGCGCAGGCCGCCGCGCTGATCGCCACCCTGCGCACGAAGACGGTGGCCGACATCGCCGAATTGATGCATCTGTCGAACGACCTCGCCACGCTCAACGTCAAGCGCTACAAGGCCTGGTCGACGCGCGCGACCGAGCGCAACAGCCGCCCCGCGATGTGGGCGTTCAACGGCGATGTCTACGACGGCCTGAAGGCGGCTACGCTCAACGAGGAGGAGATCGCGTGGGCGCAGCAGCACGTGCTGATGCTCAGCGGCCTGTACGGCGTGCTGCGGCCGCTCGACCGGCTGCAGCCGTACCGCCTCGAGATGGGCACCGGCCTCGCGACCGAGCGCGGCAACTCGCTGTACGCGTGGTGGGGCGACACCGTCGCCGCGCACATCAACAAGCTGCAGGCGAAGGAGCGCGCGCCGCTGGTGATCAATCTCGCCTCGCAGGAGTACTTCAAGGTCACGCAGGCGAAAGCGGGGCGCGCGAAGGTGCTGCGCGCGCGCGTCGTCGACTGCGTGTTCGAGGACTGGAAGGACGGCGACTACAAGATCATCAGCTTCTTCGCCAAGCGCGCCCGCGGGATGATGGCGCGCCACGCGATCGACAAGCGCGCCGACACCGTCGAGGCGCTGACGGATTTCCGCACGGACGGCTATCGTTTCGCAGAACGGGCCTCCGAGCCCGATCGCCTTGTCTTCCGGCGGCGCCACGGCTGACAACGGCTGCTTCCGGGCAGGCCCGCCGAGACATTCGCCTGCCGGATTAACCAGAAGTTGCACGAAGTCCGTCGCAATCCGGGGGATTCCCCGCCGACTCGACCGTACGGCGCTGCCAGAATAGGTCCTTGGACGCCGCGCCGCAGGGCGTGGCCTTGGCAACCCGAATCGACCGCACTCCGGAGTCGACACCATGCAAACGCAATCGAGCACGAAGACGAACGCTGGCGAGCAGCGTCAACAGTACATCTCGGTGGAGCTCCGCCAATGGATCGTCGCGCAGGCGCAGGCCGGTGTCTCGCCGGAGTCCGTGCTCGAGGCGATGAAGTCCAGCGGCTGGCACGAGGACGTGGCCATCAAGGCGCTCGAGGAGACGCTGCGCGATCACCTCAACAAGCAGGTCGCCCAGAGCCAGGCGGCCGCACCGGTCGACCACGAACCGCAACCGGTGCCCGTGCCCGACGCGGCGCTGGGCGATTCGCCGAGCAAGATCCGCATTCTCGACCGCGACGTCACCATCCTGACGACCATGAAGAACCCGCGCATCATCGTGCTGGGCGGCTTCCTGTCGGACGACGAGTGCGACAAGATGGTCGCGCTCGCCGGCCCGCGCATGGCGCGCTCCGAGACGGTGGACAACCTCACCGGCGGCAGCGAGGTCAACGTCGCGCGCACCAGCCGCGGCATGTTCTTCGAGCGCGGCGAGACGGGCGTGATCGACCGCGTCGAGAAGCGCATCGCGGCGCTGCTGAGCTGGCCGGTGCAGAACGGCGAAGGCCTGCAGGTGCTGCACTACCAGCCGGGCGCCGAGTACAAGCCGCACTACGACTATTTCGACCCGGTGCACCCCGGCTCCGCGCCCATCCTCAAGCGCGGCGGCCAGCGCGTGGGCACGCTGCTGATGTACCTGAACACGCCCAAGAAGGGCGGCGGCACCACCTTCCCCGACGTCGGCCTGGAAGTGGCCCCGATCAAGGGCAACGCCTGCTTCTTCAGCTACGACCGCGCCCACGTCAACACCAAGAGCCTGCACGGCGGCGCGCCGGTGATCGAGGGCGAGAAGTGGGTGGCGACGAAGTGGCTGCGGGAGCGGGAGTTCATCTGAGTGCCTGAGGCTCGCGCCGGCGCTGGCTCGAGGGGGTCGTCGCGGCACCGCGGCCCATGCCGGGTGGCCGGGTGCCTCGGGCTGGCGGGTTGGCCCAGACACGCGCCTCTTCGAGCGCAACTGCTGCATCCGATGCGGGCAGGCGGTCACTCTTTGCGATACGAAAGTGGTATCGCCCAAAAGAGGGATATCTCTGACCTGCCGTTGCAGTTGGAATGCCTTCGCGCCAGACGCCGATCGCAGAATCTTCAAGAAGAACTGCAGATCGAAGCAATCGCGCTGCCGCCAGTCGCGTCTTGGGTTCCATCGCGGATTGGAGCTATAGACAGCTGTCATTCGAAGCGTTCAGTCAAGACACCATCACGTCCACGGGCGACTACGCATACCTCGGCGATGTCTCCGGTGAAATAACGTCTTTGTCGGTGTATTCGCCGAGCTCCGTGCCGGAGCCGCTGAACATCAGCCTCTTCGCACTCGGAGTCGCCGGGGCTGGCGCAATTGGCCGTCGCGAGCGGCGCAGCTCCCAGGCGTAGAGCCCGGAACCCGGAACCCATGGGTCTGCCCTGCGGGCCTTGGCAACGGCGCGCGTGGTGGAAGTTCGATCTGCAGGGCCCAAGCGACCGAGTCCGGCCACAACCGGGCACTCGCGACCGGTTGCTTCCGGGCATCAAAATGTGAAGATGGCCGCGGCGACGCGGCCATGAAAAAAGCCGCCAGCGCATCTAACGCGGGCGGCCTTGGCGAGCTAGCAGCTTCGTGCGGCGGAGTCAGGCGGCATCGGTACTCTTGCGGCGACGTGCCAACGCGCCCACGACGCCCAGGCCCACGAGCATCATGCCGAGTTCGCCAGGCTCCGGCACCGAGGTCGCGAAGGCGCCAACCGTCAAGCCGTGCCAATACTCAGCCGTCGTGTCGGTAAACGAGATCGACGAGTAGGTGCCGACCAACTCGATGACGCCGTGCAACTCGCCGCTGCCGACGAACGAGTTGCTGGTCGGCGACGCATACGTGCCGCAACCCCAGTAGCCGCAGCCCGAGCTGAGATAGTCGATGTTGTAGGTCTGCGTATCGGCACCACCGCCGAACGTCACATTGGCACCGTTCCAGCTCACGAGCGCGATCAGCGGATTGACGACCGGTGCGGAGAACGTGATGACGCTGGTGCCCGCGTCGCTGAGACCGACGATGTCCGGCGTGCCCGGGGAGTTCGAGACCGACGCGCTGAGATACGGCGAATTCGGAAGCCAGTAGTTCGTGCCGGCGCCGTTGAGTTGATCGAAAGCATAGGGCGTCCCGCTGTACGTCACCGCAACGGGGGAACCGTCGACCATCACCGTGCCCGAGACCGTGGAAGCGGTGTCGCTGGACCAGTCGGCCCAGGACACGGTCGCCGCCGACGCGCCTTGGGCGGCCAGGGCCAGGAATGCGGCCAGTGCGGCGGCGTTCATCTTCGTCTTCATGATGGGTACCCTCTCGTTCAAAGTCGGACGTGGACAGGCAAAGACCCGGCGGCGCCGGCTCATATCTCGCCCATTCTTACCTGAATATATCGACAATGTCGCACCGCGTGAGCCCCAAAAATGGGGAGGCGCAACGCCTCGGGCCAGGCCTGAGACCAGTGACGACCCTCAGGCGGCGCCGCGTCGCGACGCCTTCCAGGCCGCAGTGCGCTCGGCGATGTAGCTCCTCGCCTGCGCGCTCGTCGAGAGTTGAGGCATCGTGCGGTATGTCCCGCCGCCGCCGCCGTCGGTCACGGGCAGCCTCGAGGCGAGTTCCGCGTGGACTTGTTCGAGGTGCGAGATCGGGACGCTGGCCGGATCCTGCGCCGGCGAACTCGGGACGACGACGCCGGCGAGCGGGTCGTCGGTTCGCGGCGTGGCAAGGGTCAGGGCGCCGCCCACGTCCGATGCCGCAGCGTCACGCGCCGTGAGCGGCGGCAAGTTCCAGCGCTTCTCGATCGTCTTGAGGATGGACGTGTGATCCAGCGGCGTCGCGCCAGCCGGCACACGCCAGATCGTGCCGGCCGCGATGAGCGGCGACACCAGCACCGCCGGCACTCGGACGCCGAAGCGCGTGAAGTCGAAGCCGAACTCGCCGGCCGTGGCGTCGGGCGCGGTTGCCGTCGTCGGCGGCGCGACGTGGTCGTAGCAGCCGCCGTGCTCGTCGTAGGTGATGATCAACAGCGTCTGGTTCCACGAGGGTCCGGAGCGCAGTGCGTCGTAGACGTCGCGTATCAGCTGCTCGCCGAGCGCGAGGCTGTAGTTCGGATGCTGGCTGTTCCCGGTCGCGCCCCAGCTCGGCTCGAGGAAGGTGTAGGCGGCGAGCGACCCGCTGGCGGCATCCGCCTGGAAATCAGTGAAGAGCCCGAAGTTGGCGTCGGGCGCGTTCGTGGTGTCGGGAAAGTTCAGTCGCGTCAGCGGGCTCGCGTCATAGCCGTAGATCTTCCAGCTCACGTCGTGGCTTGTCAGCAAGCCGAAGATGCTGGTGGACGTGTAGGTCTTGGTGGTGTCGTCCATGTGGCCCTGCGAGGTCGCGGCGCACGCGAAGGCGCGGTTGGGCAGCGTCTCGGTGGGCACCGACGAGAACCAGTGATCGCAGACGGCGAAGCCGCGCGCGAGGCCCGATAGCACCGGCAGCATCGCGGGTGTGTAGATGCCCATGATGTCGCTCGCGACCGTTCCGGGCAGTGGCGTCCAGCTCGGCTTCTTCGACTCCCAATCAAGCGTAGAGGCGAAGTTTGTGACAAAGCCCTGGTTCGTCGGCGCGGCGGCCGCCTTCGGCGTGCTCGTGCCGAACAGTTGCAGGTTCGTCGCCAGGAATCCTTCGCCGGGATCGGCGCCCGGCATGAAGTAGGTGTTGTGGGTCGACGCGTCGATCGCGAAGACGGACACGGGCTGCCCCTTGGCGGCCGGATTCGCCTCGCTGCCCGTGAGCCCCTCGAACGGCTGTCCCGTGGGCGAGACGTTGCCGAGGTCGGCGTACAACAGGCCCAGCATGTGATCGAAGGAGCGATTCTCCAGCATCAACACGACGATGTGTTCGATCGAGGACAGGCCGGTCCCGCTGGGCGGGGTCGGCGTTGGCGTCGGCGCAGGTACGGGACCAGATACCGGGGCAGGTGATGGCGTTGGGGATGGCGCCGGAGCAGGAACTGGTACAGGTGCGGGTGCGGGCGCGGGAACCGGCACGGGACTCGGCGCCGCCGAGGTCATCGCCAAGGCCTGCGACAGCGCCGCCCCGCGCGGCGATCCCCAGCCGGTGCACGCGTCCCAACCGGGTGCCGCGGCATAGGCACCGTTCGAGCCGGACACGATGTCGTTGAGCAATCCCTGGCCTGCCAGCGAACCGTACAACAAGGGGTTCAGGAAGCCGACCGGACGGCCGAGCTGCTGGTTCATCAGCGCGACCAGTCCCGCCCAGAGCGGGGCGACGGCACTCGTGCCTCCGACCACCATGCTCTGTCCGTCGACCAGCACCTGATAGCCCGACGCGGGGTCGGCGTTGCCGCAGACATCGGGAACGCCACGCCCCGTCGTCGACGTCCCCGAGATGGTCGGCACACCCGCCTTGCCCTGATAGGTCGGCAGCGCAAAGGTCGCGCTGACGCCACCGCCCGTCGCACCGCCGCTGCTGCCGTCGTTCCAGACGACTTCCGAGGCGATGGTCGATCCGCTCGCCGTGAGCGAGGTGCCGCCACAAGCCAGGGCATTGGGGCTGGACGCGGGGAAGTCGACATGCGGCGCGCCGTCGGCAACGCCATCGCTCGAGCCGTTGTCCCCCGCGGCCACGCAGATCGTCACCCCCATCGCGGCCGCGGCCTGGAAAGCCTGGTCGAATTGCGTCATGGCCTGCGCCGTCCATGTCGACTCGGCAGAGCCCCAGCTGATCGAGACCACCGAGGGCTTGTTGACGGTGTCGTGAATGGCGGTCGTGACCGCGTCGAGGAAGCCCTGGTCGGTGTTCGGCGCGAAGTACACCGCGATGCGCGAACCCGGGGCGACGGCGCCCGCGACCTCGATGTCCAGCATCACCTCGCCGTCCGCGCCGTCGGCCGTGGTCGGCGTGTTCTGGCCCTGGTCGACCGACACCGCGACGACCTGCGGTGCCGATATCGACAACCCGTTGAAATAGGTCGTGAGGTCCGCAGGCCGAAAGCCGCCGCCGAGCTCGATGATGCCGATGCACTCGCCGGCCCCGTCGACGCCGGTCGGGAAGCCGTACAGCGCGGCGATCGCGACCGGCGTGAACGACGTCGACGCTTTCGCGCCGACGGCGGGCTCCGCGGCCCGGCGAAGATGCGATTGCGCTTGCGGACGGTTGTCGAGCCCGAAGACCCCCTCGATCACCTCGGCGAGATCAGCCGGCACGCTGACGGTGCCGACCCGTCCCCGGTACGTGAAGCGCTCGTGCCGGAACTGCTGCAGTTCGACCTGGAACGCCGCCTGCATCGCGACAGCAGGCCCCGTCAGAACGATGGACCGACGCGCCTCGCTCTGTTCGACGACCGCCAATCCGGACGCCTGCGCGAACGCGGCGACGCGGGCCAGGTCGGCGGGGTCGGCGCCGTACGCTGCAGCGTGCTCTTCGCGCGTGAGATAGCGCCGACGGCACGGGGACGTGTCGTCGTCGACGCCCCCGCCGCGCGGTGCGCTGTGCGTCGACTTGCTCCGCAAGAGGATCGTGACCTCGACCCGTTCGTCGTCCCTGACCGGGCCGACGGGTATCGCGCCGGCCGCGGCCTGGCGTTCGCTTCCGCTGATGGGGACTCTCGGCAAGATGTCGGGCATGGAGCACTCCGCGTGATGCGACCGAACCGTCAAGCGCGACGCCGATGCTGCGCAGGTGCGGTCGAGGTCTTCATCAGCGACCGTAGCGACGATTGCTGAACCGTTGCTGTCTGACCCTGTGGGCAGCCCGATGAGACGGCGTGTCACAACGGTGTCTCGGAGCCGTGACGGAACTCGCGCATGCGAGCGCCGCGAGTCACGACGCCGAGCTCGACAAGCTGGATCCAGTTGCCCACCCATGGCCCGCTTCGCCACAGTCTTGCAGGCTCTCGCGCCACCACCGCCTAGCCTATCTCCACCCGATTGCGCCCACCACTCTTGGCCGCATACAGCGCGCGGTCGGCGCGGCGGAACAGCGTATCCAGCGTGTCCTCCGGTTGCCAGGCCGTCACGCCGAAGCTGGCCGTCAGTTCGCGCACCGCGCCGCCCTCGAACGGCAGCATGACCCGCTCGCGCGCGCGTTCCGCGAGCACGTGCGCGCCATCGGCATCGGTGTCGGCCAGCAGCAGGCAGAACTCCTCGCCACCGTAGCGGTACGCGCGGTCTGGCGCGCGCAATGCGCCGGCCAGGCGTGCCGAGAATGCGGTGAGCATGGCGTCGCCGACGCCGTGGCCGTGGGTGTCGTTGATGAACTTGAAGCGGTCGACGTCCGCCATCACCACGGCGAAGGGACGACCGCTGTGCTGCGCGCTGGCCAGCGCGTGGAGGATCTCCTCGTCGAGCGCGCGCCGGTTGGGCAGCGTGGTCAGGTCGTCGGTGCGCGCCTGCAGCCGCGTCTCGGCCTCTGCGCGCGTCTTGCACATCAGCACGAAGCCCAGGTTGGTGATGACGAGATAGACGAAGCCGAACACGTAGATCGGCACCTGCCAGGCGTTGTCGTGGTCGAGGCTCAGCCGCGACTGGCCGATCAGCAGCAGCACGATCGCGCGCAGCGGCAGCACGAGGCCCATGCCGGCATAGAACGCGGCGACGACGCGCTGCACGCGGCCGGTTTCGGCGCGCGGGTTGCGCCACAGCGCGATGGCGTTGAGCCACTCGTAGCCGGCGTAGGCGAAGCCGTTGAAGATCGCGGCCCAGGCCACGTGCTCGCCGGTGACGGCGCCGGCGATCGTCACGGCCGCGACCATCGCGATCAGACGGCGCACGTCCCAGGGGCGTCCCGCGAAGCGGCGGATGGCGATGAAGAACAGCGAGACGCTGATGGCACCGGCCAGGTTGGCCACGAGGCCGGTCGCGGCCGCCCACGCGCCGCTCGCCGGAATGGCCAGCACGAGATAGGCGATCGCCTGGCTGGTGATGCCCCAGCGCCACCTGCGCATGCCGTTGCGCAGGTCGGCGTCGCTGCGCGACACCCACAGCATCGCGGCCGTGGCGGCGAGCAGGCAGGTCTGGCCGAGGAACAGGGTGTGCAGATCCAAGCGCGGAGTCTCGAAGTCCGGCCGAATCGGCCGAGCCTTCGATTCTCTGTCGAGCACGGCAGGCGCGTAGCCGCCGGACGTGCACTATTCGACGAAGCGCCGGACTTAGGCGGAGCACTCTCCGAATGACGAAGGCCCGCGGGCTGGCGCGCGCGGGCCTTGTTCAAGCGGACGGGGAGCGCATCAGCGCTTCGTCGACGGTCCCTTGTTGGACGACGTCAGCGCCGGACGCTGTCCGCCGCCCTGCGGACGGCCACCACCGCCGCCGGCCGGGCGGCCGCCGCCGTTGCCGCCGCCCGCGGGACGCGCGCCGCCGTGGCCCGTGTGCGCGGGCTTGGCGCCGCTGTGCGAGCCGGACGGGCCTT